>Ga0209571_1000022_pt1:0-87500 | contig 402833 bp, 370 predicted proteins | sample EBPBio102011_DNA_FD_185866 | JGI IMG/M metagenome (GOLD analysis project Ga0209571, IMG submission 185866) | Wastewater treatment Type I Accumulibacter community from EBPR Bioreactor in Madison, WI, USA - Reactor 1_1/10/2011_ DNA (SPAdes)... | ecosystem: Engineered > Bioreactor > EBPR...
GCCGCAACCCCGAAAACCCGAAAGGAAAAAGCTATCGCTTGACCACCCGCAAACAACGCGGGAAACACATTCAACCCGGGTCACTTCTCAACGAAAACGCCGGGTCAAATCTCAGCGGTAATCAACAGCCCTCACTCAAAACTGGAAATATCTGAAATATTTCAACACCATACCTGACGGGAAGGAATGGTGGGCGCGACAGGGATTGAACCTGTGACCCCTACGATGTCAACGTAGTGCTCTCCCGCTGAGCTACGCGCCCTGATCCATATCAGGCCGGAAAACCGGCTCGGGAAGCGGCTCTATAGGAGGCTTGGCCGCCGAAGGCAAGCGGCAATTTGCCGGAACTCGCCGCGTTATATTTCAGGCCGCAGTCAGCAGCTTCTTCACCTCATTCACGAGGTCGCGCAGGTGGAATGGCTTGGAAAGCACTTTCGCATCCTTCGGCGCCTGCGAATCAGGGTTGAGCGCCACGGCAGCAAAGCCTGTAATGAACATCACCTTGATGTCAGGGTCGAGTTCTGTGGCGCGGCGCGCCAGTTCGATCCCGTCCATCTCCGGCATCACGATATCGGTCAGGAGAAGCTCGAACGGCTCCTCGCGCAGCCGATGATAAGCCGACTTGCCGTTATCGAAGGCGGCGACATCATAGCCCGCATTCTGCAACGCGCGCACCAGAAACCGGCGCATGTCGTTGTCGTCTTCGGCGAGCAGGATCTTTGTCATGGTTTCTTTCCGCCAGCGCAGTGATTGAACAAACCCGATTAGCCCCGGCCATGGTAAACAAAGCGTATATAAATAGCCAGTGCACCGCCAAAAGTGTTAATTTTTTGCTGTGCTCCGGCCAATCTGGCGCACATGGCTTGAAATGCCGGCATCCTTGCGCCAGCTTTGCTGTCGAACGCCATCGCCAGAGCCGCGACAGGAGAGCAGATTCGGCATGATCGACCCCGAACTCGATCCCCCATTTCTGTTTCTCGAGCCGTCCGACATCCGGGCGCCCGTCCTGGTGAATTCTCCGCATTCCGGGCATAACCTGCCCCGGTCGTTTCTCGCCAAAACGCGGCTTTCAGCCCATGAACTCTTGCGATCGGCCGACCTTTACATGGACGAGATGATTGCGCCCGCGCTGCAATTCGGCGTGCCCATCGCCCAAGTCCACTTTCCCCGCGCCTTTCTTGATGTCAACCGGGAGCCTTACGAGCTTGACCCCCGGATGTTCGACCGGAAACCGCCGTCTTTCGCCAACACGCGCTCCCTGCGCGTCACCAGTGGCTATGGCACGGTTCCCCGCCTGGTAGCCGAGGGGGTCGACATTTATCGTGGTCGCCTGCCTCTTGAAGACGCGCTGGACCGGATCGACCGCTACTATCTGCCCTATCATGCCGCCCTGCGTCAGGCGCTGGACCGGCTGCATCAGCGCTTCGGCATGGCGATGCTCATCGATTGCCACTCCATGCCTTCAGCCTCGCTGATCGGCCCCGCGCGCTTCAATGACATCGTCCTGGGGGATCGGCACGGCACGAGCTGCGCGCCTGAACTCATCGACCTCGCAGAATCTGTTCTGCGCATGACCGGACTGACGGTCGCGCGCAATCATCCCTATTCCGGCGGTTTTATCACCGAACAGTACGGCAATCCCGTCGCCGGCATCCATGCCTTGCAGATCGAGGTCAACCGGGCGCTATACATGGACGAGGCGACCTATCGGCCGCACACAGGGTTCGAGGCCACGCGTCAGGCGCTGATGACGCTGGTGGAAGCGCTGACAGACCTGCAACTGCCTTCCGTTCCCCCCAGCCTGCGCCTCGCGGCGGAGTAGCCACCCGACCAGAATGCTGCGATTGCGAACATACTTTGCGGAAAGCCACTGCGATGCACAATGAAACCGCGCGAGGCGTCGGTAACAGATTCGCGCATGACTCAACGGATTTTCGAGGGTGGAGCGCGCATGATTGCTCTCAGGGAAACGGAACGTTAATCCATTGATAATAGGTCAAAAAAGCTGCACCGAAGGCGTCAGACCAAAAAAAAGGCCACCTTACGGTGGCCCAAGTCTAGGGAGGAAACGCCCAAGGAGGGCTGCACAACGAGGGCGAACCGTCGTTGTGCAAGAGCGAATATAAATGTGCGCTGCACAAAATCAAGTTAATTCGTGAACTATCCCTTGCAATTCTAATATGCGAATTTTGCATACCTCGCCAACTGCCTACCCGCGTCACGCCCACCACATGGAACCGCGGTCACCTCGGAAGGGAATATGATGCGTCCGGTCGAACTTGTTGATTTTCTCGAACATCTGGCGCGGGTGTCCAGCGAAGCCATTCTCCCCTTCTTCCGCAGCCATTTTTCTGTCGCTGACAAAGCCCCCCCCGGTGCCTTCGACCCGGTGACCGAGGCGGATCGGGCCGCCGAACTCGTGATCCGACGCGAAATCCGGGCGCATTTTCCGCAGCATGGCATTCTTGGCGAGGAGTTCGGCAGTTCGGATACCGACGCCGAATTCGTCTGGGTGGTCGACCCCATCGACGGCACCCGTTCGTTTCTCTGCGGATTGCCGGTGTGGGGTACGCTGATCGGTCTCAAGCGCAACAATGTTCCCGTGCTGGGCCTGATGAACCAGCCCTACACGCGGGAGATGTTCATCGGCGATGGCGCACGGGCTTGGCTGAAGGGCCCGTCCGGCGAGCGCAAGCTGACGACGCGCACCACGACCGATCTTGCCGAAGCGATTGTGATGACCACCAGCCCGGCGCTGTTTACGGCTGATGAACGCGCCGCTTATGACCGGATCGAGCGTCCGGCCAAACTCGCGCGTTATGGCACCGATTGTTATGCCTATGCCATGCTCGCCGCCGGCCAGATTGATCTGGTCGTCGAGGCCCGTCTCCAGCCCTATGACATCGTCGCCCTCATTCCGGTGATCGAAGGCGCGGGCGGCGTCGTCACAAACTGGCAGGGCAGACCGGCAAGCGATGGCGGCAACGTCATTGCGGCGGCGAACCGCCAGTTGCACGAAAAAGCGCTCAGGCTTCTGAACGGATGAAGGCGTCGATGGCCGCAAGCGCCTGCCCGCGCAAGGCATCGCGTTCCATCAGGATCTCGTGCCGCGCCCCGGGAATGGTCACAAAGGATGTGCCACGCAAGGTTAGCGCAATGCGCTCTGTCGCCGGCGTGCTGACGATCGTATCGGCGCCGGCGGCGAGAATGAGCATCGGACAGCGCATGGTCAGCCCGAAGTCCGGCCGCTCGAAATCCCGGATCAACCGCAACGCTGACGCCACCCATGAAATCGTCGGCGCACCGATGGCAAGGTCCGGCGCGGCGATCAGAACGGCTGAGCCGATGAGATAACGCCGCTCGTCCGAGGTCAGGGGGTTTCCGGCGAATGGCGCAAATGCCGTCGCCGAATGCCGGCCAGCAGCCGGAACGAACATGCCACCCAAACCAATCAGATCGAGCGCACCGGCCGCCAGAGCAGCGAAGCTGTGCGTTCCAACCCCGCGAATCCCGTACATGGGCGCCGGCAGCACGGCGCGCGCCAGGCGCCGCTCGCCCCGACAGAGCGCCTCGGTGAGGATGGCTCCGCCCATCGAATGGGCAAGGCCAAACCACGGCTTCGGCGCTTCGATGCGCTCCAGATGGCCGAATGCCGCCATAAGATCACGCCGGTAATGCGCGAAATCATCGACGTGTCCCTTGCGCGGATTGCCGAGCAGGCGCGCAGAGCCGCCCTGCCCGCGCCAGTCGAGTGCCAGGACCGCCAGCCCCTGAGTCTGGAAATGTCCGATCATCTCGAAGTATTTTTCGATGAAATCCCCACGCCCGGGCAAAACAAGCACCGTTCCCTGTCCTGCCGACCCCGGCCACCAGGCCGCACGCAGTGGCACGCCATCCCCCGCCACGAGCGCAAAGCAAGACCCGCCCGGTGGCATCGGGTTCTCCGGAATGTCGACGAGATGACCGCAAGCAAGCTGCATGGGAACCTGAATCGGGCAGGACTATCCCCATTGTCAATGCCCGCGCCCGGCGGCAAGCGCTATCCGCCGGGAGCCCCGACGAGCATGCGGTCAATGTAGCGCAACCCGACGATGGCGCCGGTGGTACCGTTGACAACCACATGCACCGGCAACCCATCCTTCGTCATCGCATCGGCGGTATAGACGTCACCCCGGTGGCGCAGGCGCGAGACGTTGCCATATCCGGCCCGCTCGATCTTGCCCACGATCTCTTCGGGGCCAAGCCGGGGAGGATCAGCGGCGCTGAGCGGCGGCGCCATCACCGCACCCACAACCAGCCCGGCACCAAGCAGGAGGCACCTCAGGCGGACGAAAAAGGGGGTGAGCAGCGCGGTCATGATGGCGCATCCTGCGCCCTTGTCACTGAACTGGTCCGGAGCAGGCCGTTCAGCAGGCATTCACCGGCGGATCAGGATCCGGCGCTGCAAGATGTCCGTCTGCCCCGCCCTGTTCCTGAGATGAGCGGTCAGCCAAATTTTCGCATTGCCACTTGAACACCGCCGGATCCTCCCCAAATCAGGGCCATGCAGGCCAATATCGGCTGCATGAACCCCGGATGCCGGCCACTGACGGCGGCGTTCGCCCATTCTGTCGCTTCAAGGAGGACAGTCATGCGTCACTATAACCACACCCCCCTTCACCGTTCGACCGTCGGCTTCGACCGGCTGTTTTCGCTGTTCGATGATGCGCCGCGCTTCGATACGTCCGGCACGGGCTATCCGCGTTACAACATCGAGAAAACCGGCGAGAGCGAGTATCGCATCACGCTGGCCGTCGCCGGCTTCAGCGATAAGGAACTGACCGTCCAGATCGAGGAACAGGTCCTTGCCGTCCGCGGCGAAAAGCTTCAGAAGGACGACGAGCCGTCGACCGAAATGCTGTTCCAGGGCATTGCCTCGCGTGCATTCGAGCGTCGCTTCCAGCTTGCCGACACCGTAGTGGTGGCCGGCGCGCGCCTTGAAAACGGCCTGCTCTTTATTGACTTGAAGCGCGAGGTGCCGGAGGCCAAAAAGCCGCGTCTGGTGCCGATCAACGGCAGCGCTCCGACCACGCTCGAAGCCACCCACTGACGATGTCTGGCGCCCCAACGCCGGGGCGCCGCTCAACCCCTATTCCAACGCCGCCGGTGGCACCATCGGCGGCGTTGGCGCCAGCGTGGGCGAGGGCGTCGTGCCTGCCGCCGGTGCAGCGGCTTTCGGTGCAGGCGTTGCGCCTGAAGCAGCACCCTTCGGCGGCACTGCTGCCGCCGGCGTCATGGGAATGATGCGCGGCGCTGTCTTGCTGCCTGGCATTGCAGCCACGGACCCCTTGTCGCCAGACTTGTCCCCCTTGGCCTCCCTGTCTTTCGGAATCGCCAGCGGCGAGGTCTTGACCACGGTCGGCGTCTTGGGCGTCAATGCGGGATTGCTCGCCCTCGACGGCTCTGTCTTCGGGGCTGGTACCGTCGCCTGACGCGCGGGGCGTCGCGGCGACGACGGCGGCGAGCTGAAGATCGGCTCGCTATCATCGAGATCATCCACGGGCGGCAGAGGCCGCCCGCCCCGCTGCCAGCCGGCATCGCGCTGCCGATGCACGGCCAGAATGCGACCGTCATAGGCACTGACGATCAGCCTGACGGGCGTGTCATAGGGGTCGATTGCATCAAGAACGTAGGCATCGCGGTTGAGCACCGGCGGCGAAATGCGACGGAACCCCTCGTCCCTCAGATCCTCGACCACATCGCGCGGGCTCAGACCCGGACCGTAGTGCCACCTCTGTGCCGTGGCGGCGCCCGGCATCGACAGCACCAGTGCCGCACCAATCCCGCACGCGCAGATCAATCCCGTAAAATCCTTGCGCAAAACCATTGTCGCATCCTGCCTTGGGGAGGCATCGGCCTTCCCCCTTCCCGAACAGTCGCCACCCGTCCCGATTTGGGACAGGCAAGATGTCAATCATATGGCCTGAATGGCATTTGAACGCGCTACACCGATAAACGCCTCGACCTCGGCGGGCGTCGTCGCGAAAGACGTGACCAGCCGAGCGACGATCTCTCCAGGTTTCAGACCGTTCCCCGGCGCCAGGGAGAGATCGGTCCAGTCATAAAAGTGCGCACCGGCTGCCCGGAGTGCGTTGGCCTGCGCCTCGGGCAAGATCACGAACACTTCGTTCGCCTCGGTTGGCCAGGCAAGCCGCACCCCCGGACTGGCGGCAAGCCCCAGCGACAGCGCGCGCGCCATGGCATTGGCATGGCGAGCAAGGTCAAGCCAGTGATCGCCGTCCAGATAGGCATCGAACTGCGCAGCCAGCAGCCGCCCCTTGGAAACCGTCTGCGCGGCCCGCTTGCGCCGGTACTGAAAATCCTTCGCCAGCCCCGCATTGAAAAATACCACCGCTTCGGCCATCAGGCAGCCGTTCTTGGTGCCGCCGAAGGAAAGCACATCCACCCCCGCCTTCCAGGTCATCTCGGCGGGCGTGCACCCGAGCGTCAGCAGCGCATTGGCAAAACGCGCGCCGTCCATATGCACAGCCATGCCTGCCCCGTGCGCGACAGTTGCGATGGCGGCAATTTCCTCCGGACGATAGACCATGCCGCATTCGGTCGCCTGCGACAGGCTCACCCCCCGGAACGGCGGATGGTTGGTGCCGCCCGGTTCATTGGCAAGATGCGCGTTGATGCCCTCGGCGGTGAGTTTCGCCCCCATGCCGGCGATGCCGACCAACTTGGCCCCACCGGCCAGAAATTCCGGCGCGCCGCATTCATCATCGATGACATGGCTTTCCCGATGACAAAGCAGAGCGCCATAGGGCGGCACCATCGTCGAAATCGCAAGCGCATTGGCCGCTGTACCGGTGGTGACGAGAAATATCGTGCAATCGGTCTCGAACAGGGTGCGGAACCGCGCCTCGACCTGCTTTGTCAACGCATCATTGCCATAGGACGGCAAGGCTCCGTCATTTGCCGCCACAATGGCCGAGAGCACCTTGTCACTGGCGCCCACAACATTATCGGATGAAAAGTTCATATCCACTCTCTCTGGCCGGGAGTCACACACATGCAACAGTGCCGGCGGCGACGTGATTCGCAATGACTTTTCCGCGTGATGCGCTTGCCACGTTTTGGGATTTCTGGCATCGTTCCAAGGTATTTAGGACAGGACTACTGACCTTTAGGTCCATCCTGGATGCCCGCACGTGCGCGGAAGCCGACTGAAGTAACCCGAGAGCCGCCGGTGTGGCGGGCAAGGAGCGTGTCATGACCGACCGGATCATCAATGATGCCGTCGTTTCCGAGGTGATCGAGGCGGGTGCCTCTCCCTTCACTCCCCGGGTGGTCATGGACCCTGGCCTGCCAAAGGCGGAAGGCCTTTACGATCCCAGCCTTGAAAAGGACTCCTGCGGTGTCGGCTTTGTCGCCGACATGAAGAACCGGAAGAGCCACGCCATCGTCGCGCAGGGCCTCCAGATCCTGCACAATCTCGATCATCGCGGTGCGGTGGGCGCGGATCCGAAGGCCGGCGACGGCTGCGGCATGCTGGTTCAGATCCCGCATCGTTTCTTCAAGGAAGAGTGCGCGGCCCTCGGGTTCGACCTGCCGGAACTGGGGCATTACGCGATCCTTCAGTTGTTCCTGCCGCGCGACAAGGCCGGCCGCAAAATCGTCCAGAAGATCGTCGACAAGACGATCAAGGCCGAAGGCCAGAAGCTGCTGGGCTGGCGCGATGTGCCGGTCGACAATTCCGGCCTTGGCGAAAGCGTTCTGCCGACCGAGCCGGTGCATCGCCAGGTCTTCATTGGCCGCGGCGAAGGCATCAGCAACGAGGATGATTTCGAGCGCCGCCTGTTCATCCTGCGCAAGGTCATCTCGAACAAGGTCTATGACCTCAATGATCCGGCAACCGCGGGCTACTATCCCGTATCCTCGTCCTGCCGCACCGTCGTCTACAAGGGGATGCTGCTCGCAACCCAGCTCGGGGATTACTTCGCGGACCTGCGCGATCCGCGCTTTGAAAGCGCCGTGGCCCTCGTCCACCAGCGCTTCTCCACCAACACCTTCCCCACCTGGTCGCTGGCCCACCCTTATCGCATGGTGGCGCACAACGGCGAGATCAACACGCTGCGCGGCAATGTGAACTGGATGGCGGCCCGCCAGGCCAGCGTCGATTCCGAATTGTTCGAGAGCGAGATTTCCAAGCTCTGGCCGATCTCCTACGAAGGCCAGTCGGATACCGCCTGCTTCGACAACGCGCTCGAATTTCTCGTGCAGGGCGGTTACAGCCTCGCCCACGCGATGATGATGCTCGTGCCCGAAGCCTGGGCCGGCAATCCGCTGATGGATGACGAGCGTCGTGCCTTCTACGAGTACAACGCGGCCCTGATGGAACCGTGGGACGGCCCTGCGGCCGTTGCCTTCACCGATGGCCGCCAGATCGGCGCGACGCTGGACCGCAACGGTCTCCGCCCCGCGCGTTATCTCGTCACCGACGATGATCTCGTCGTGATGGCCTCGGAAATGGGCGTTCTGCCGATTCCGGAAGAGAAGATCGTCACCAAGTGGCGCCTCCAGCCCGGCAAGATGCTGCTGATCGACCTTGAGGAGGGGCGCATCATCTCCGACGAGGAGATCAAGCGCGAACTGTCTACCGCCAACCCGTACAAGGACTGGCTGAAGCGCACCCAGATCGTGCTGGAAGAATTGCCGCCGGTCGAGCCGCGTGCCTCGCGCACGGATGTGCCGTTGCTCGATAAGCTGCAGGCTTTTGGCTACTCGCTTGAAGACACCGCGCTCCTCATGTCACCGATGGCGACAACGGGTCAGGAAGCCGTTGGCTCGATGGGCACCGATACGCCGATTTCCGCGCTCTCGGCCAAGTCGAAGCTGCTCTACACCTATTTCAAGCAGAACTTCGCACAGGTGACGAACCCGCCGATCGACCCGATCCGCGAGGAACTCGTCATGAGCCTCGTGTCCTTCATTGGCCCGCGGCCGAACCTGTTCGACCTGGAAGGCGTTTCGCGCCGGAAGCGCCTTGAAGTGCGTCAGCCGATCCTGACCAACGAGGATCTGGAAAAGATCCGGTGCATCGGACATTTTGAAGATCGTTTCGACACCAAGACGCTCGACATCACCTACCCCGCCGAACGGGGCGCGACCGGCATGGCCGATGCCGTCGCCCATCTCTGTGACCGCGCCGAGGCGGCGGTCGCGGGCGGATATAACATCATCATCCTGTCCGATCGCCTGATCGGCCCGGAGCGCGTTGCGATTCCCGCCCTGCTGGCGACCGCTGCCGTCCACCATCACCTGATCCGCAAGGGGTTGCGCACCTCGGTCGGTCTCGTGGTCGAGACGGGGGAAGCGCGCGAGGTGCATCACTTCTGCTGCCTCGCCGGCTACGGCGCGGAGGCCATCAACCCCTACCTTGCCTTCGAGACCATGGAGGCAATGTACGAGAAGGGCGAGTTCCCGCCGGAGGTTGACGGCAACGAAGTCGTCAAGCGCTACATCAAGTCCATCGGCAAGGGCATCCTCAAGGTCATGTCCAAGATGGGCATCTCGACCTACCAGTCCTATTGCGGCGCGCAGATTTTCGACGCGGTTGGCCTCGGCGATGCGTTCGTGAAGCAGTACTTCACCGGTACGGCGACCCGCATCGGCGGTGTCGGCCTGGCTGAGGTGGCGGAAGAAACCGTCATGCGCCATGCGGATGCCTTCGGCAACAACCCGGTGCTGCGCGGCACCCTGGAAGTCGGCGGCGAATATGCCTTCCGTTTCCGGGGGGAGGCTCATGCCTGGACCCCCACCTCCGTCGCTTCGCTCCAGCACGCGGTGCGCGGCAACTCGCAGGAACGCTATCGCGAGTTCGCTCGCGAGATCAACGACCAGAACGAGCGCACGCTGACCATCCGCGGGCTGTTCCGGATCAAGAGCGCGGAAGAGGACGGACGCAACCCTGTGCCGCTCGACGAGGTGGAATCCGCAGCGAACATCGTGAAGCGCTTCGCGACCGGCGCAATGTCCTACGGCTCGATCTCCCGCGAGGCCCACACCACGCTCGCGATTGCCATGAACCGCCTCGGCGGCAAGTCGAACACCGGCGAGGGCGGCGAGGAATCGGATCGCTTCAGGCCGCTGGCGAATGGCGATTCCATGCGCTCCGCCATCAAGCAGGTTGCCTCGGGCCGCTTCGGCGTGACGACGGAATATCTCGTCAACTCCGATATGATGCAGATCAAGATGGCGCAGGGCGCAAAGCCCGGCGAAGGCGGCCAGCTGCCCGGCCACAAGGTCGATGCGGTCATCGCCAAGGTGCGCCATTCGACACCCGGTGTTGGTCTCATCTCGCCACCGCCGCACCATGACATCTACTCGATCGAGGATCTGGCCCAGCTCATCTACGACCTCAAGAACGTCAATCCGGCTGCCGATGTCTCGGTCAAGCTGGTGTCGGAAGTGGGCGTCGGCACGGTCGCAGCGGGCGTCGCCAAGGCGCGCGCCGATCATGTGACGATCTCAGGCTATGAGGGCGGCACAGGCGCCTCCCCGCTCACCTCGATCAAGCATGCCGGCTCACCGTGGGAAATTGGCCTTGCCGAAACCCACCAGACGCTGGTCAAGAACCGCCTGCGCTCGCGCATCGCAGTGCAGGTCGACGGCGGCCTGCGCACGGGGCGCGACGTGGTGATCGGCGCGCTGCTGGGCGCAGACGAGTTCGGCTTTGCAACCGCTCCGTTGATTGCAGCGGGCTGCATCATGATGAGAAAGTGTCATCTCAACACCTGCCCGGTCGGCGTTGCGACGCAGGATCCGGTGTTGAGGAAGCGCTTCGTCGGCCAGCCCGAGCACGTGATCAACTACTTCTTCTTCATCGCCGAGGAAGTGCGCGAACTCATGGCGCAGATGGGCTATCGCAAGCTCTCCGACATGGTGGGCCAGATGCAGATGCTCGACCGTTCCGAGGCGATCAGGCTCTGGAAGGCGCGCGGCCTCGATTTCTCGAAGCTCTTTGCCAAGCCGGAAGCCGCACCCGGCGTCGGCATTTCCAATACGGATCGGCAGGACCATAACCTCGGCAAGGTTCTGGACCGCAAGCTCATTGAGGCAGCCCGCCCCGCCATCGAGAAGAAGCAGCCGGTCAAGGGCACGTTCAAGATCATCAACGTTGACCGGTCAGCCGGCGCGATGCTCTCGGGCGAAGTTGCCAAGGCGCATGGCCATGCCGGCCTGCCGGATGACACGATCCACTTCAAGCTGAACGGGACTGCCGGCCAGAGCTTCGGCGCCTGGGTCGCGCGCGGCGTCACCCTTGAACTGGAAGGCGAAGCCAACGATTACGTTGGCAAGGGCCTCTCCGGTGGACGTTTGATTATTTATCCGTCCGAGAAAGCGAAGAAGATCGTGCCGGAAAACTCGATCATCGTCGGCAACACGGTGCTTTATGGCGCGATTTCCGGCGAGTGCTACTTCCGCGGCGTCGCCGGTGAGCGCTTTGCCGTGCGCAACTCCGGCGCCATCGCGGTTATCGAAGGCACCGGCGACCACGGTTGTGAATACATGACCGGCGGCATCGTCGTGGTGCTGGGCAACACGGGGCGCAATTTCGCGGCCGGCATGTCGGGCGGCATCGCCTATGTGCTCGACGAGGACGGAACCTTCAGGAAGCGCTGCAACCTGTCGATGGTCGACCTGGAACCCGTTCAGGAGGAGGAAGACCTGATGCAGCGCCTCCACCACCAGGGCGGCGACATGGAGACCAAGGGCAAAGTCGACGTGCACGGCGACATGTCGCGGCACGACGAGGAGCGGTTGCATCAGCTCGTGTCCAACCACGCGCGCTACACTGGCTCAACCCGGGCCCGGCAGATCCTTGAAAACTGGGCGGATTACCGCACCAAATTCGTCAAGGTCATGCCGGTGGAATATCGCCGCGCGCTGAAGGACATGGAACGTCAGGCCGCGAAACAGGCGGCGGAGTAATCCGCCAGCCCGTTAGTCCGGGAGCGCCGATGGCGCTGCCGGCGGACCATCGCCATGCATCCCGGACGCGGTCATATCACGCTCAACCGCGCAGCCCCCGGAATGACAGCGCAGCAGCCAATGCCCCACGTCGAGCAAGACCATGATCGTCACCACCACACCATCCGTTGAAGGCCGCAGCATCGCCGAATACCGGGGCATCGTCTCGGGAGAAGCGATCATGGGCGGCAATTTCATGCGCGACTGGTTTGCCTCCGTCCGCGACTTCGTCGGCGGGCGCGCAGGCGGCTATGAGAAAGTCATCGCAGGGGCGCGGCAAGCAGCACTTGAGGACATGATCGCGGAGGCGAACAAACTCGGCGCCAATGCCATCGTCGGCGTCGACTACGACTTTGAATCGATCACCATCGCGGACGGCGGCCTATTGATGGTCGCGGCCTCGGGAACGGCGGTGGTGCTGAGATGATCCTCTACGGCGATCTCAACTCCGGCAACTGCCTGAAGGTGAAGTATGTCGCGGAGCACCTGCGAATTCCGTTCCGGTTCATATCCGTTGACACGCTCAGCGGTGAAACGCGCACGCCGGACTTTCTGAACAAGAACGTTTTCGGTCAGATTCCAGTGCTCGAATTAAAAGACGGGCGGTTCCTGGCGCAATCGAACGCGATCATGCGCTATCTCGCGCGCGGCAGCCGGTTGCTGCCGGATGATCCTTTCGCTGCGGCCAAGGTCGATGAATGGCTGTTCTGGGAACAGAACGAGCATGAGTTCTTTGTCGCGGGATGCCGGTTTCACATGTTCTATCTCGGCAGATCGAAGGCAAGCCGTGACGCATTGCGCGTTCAACGCGGGGAACAGGCGCTCGATTTCATGGAGCAGGCGCTGACCGACCGTGAGTGGCTCGCCAATGGCACCCTTTCCATCGCCGACATCTCGCTCGTCGCCTACACGCAATTTGCACACGAAGGCGGGTTCGATCTTTCGTCCCGCCCCAATCTCACCGCATGGGTCCGCCGCGTCCAGACCGCGCTCGGACTTCCCGAAACCCTTCACTGAGCATCCGAGGTCATCATGGGCAAGGTTACAGGCTTTCTTGAAATCGACCGGCAGGACCGCAAGTATGCGCCGGCTTCGGACCGCATTCGTCACTACAAGGAGTTCATGATCCCCCTGTCGGAGGAAACGACGCGGGATCAGGCTTCGCGCTGCATGAATTGCGGCATTCCCTATTGCCATAACGGCTGCCCGGTGAACAACCAGATCCCGGACTGGAACGATCTCGTCTATCGCGGCGAGTGGGAGGAAGCCTCGCGCAACCTTCATTCCACCAACAATTTCCCCGAATTCACCGGACGCGTCTGCCCGGCGCCCTGCGAGGCGTCCTGCACGCTGAACATCGAGGACACCCCGGTCACCATCAAGACAATCGAATGCGCGATTGTCGACCGCGCCTGGAAGAACGGCTGGCTGAAGCCGGAAATTGCACCGGCAAAGACCGGCAAGTCGATTGCCGTCGTCGGCGCCGGCCCTGCCGGCCTCGCTGCTGCCCAGCAACTGGCGCGGGCTGGTCATGATGTCCACGTTTATGAAAAGCACGCCAAGGCCGGCGGCCTGCTGCGGTACGGCATCCCCGACTTCAAGATGGAAAAGACGCTGATCGACCGCCGCATCGCGCAGATGGAGGCCGAAGGCGTCACTTTCCATTACAACCAGCACATCGGACGGACGATCCCCGCAGCCGAATTGGTCGCACGCCACGACGCCGTGCTGCTGACCGGCGGCGCCGAGGCCCCGCGCGACCTGCCGGTCGAAGGCCGCAACCTTGATGGCGTCCATTTCGCCATGGAGTTCCTACCCCAGCAGAACCGCCGCGTTTCGGATGAGTCGATCGGGCAGGTGGAGCCGATCCTCGCCGGCGGCAAGCATGTCGTCGTCATCGGCGGCGGCGACACCGGCTCGGACTGCATCGGCACCTCCGTGCGTCAGGGCGCCCTGTCGGTGACACAGCTTGAGATCATGCCGCAGCCGCCGGTGAAGGAGAACAAGCTGCTGACGTGGCCGAACTGGCCGCTGAAGCTGCGCACCTCCTCAAGCCACGAGGAAGGCGCCAACCGCGACTTCGCCGTCGCCACAGCCAGGCTGACCGGCGAAGGTGGTGTCGTCAAGGAACTGCACTGCCACCGCCTCGATCAGAAGATGCAGAAGGTCGAAGGCTCGGAGTTCGTGCTCAAGGCGGATCTCGTCCTGCTCGCCATGGGCTTCGTGCATCCGGTGCTCGAAGGCATGATCAGCGAACTTGGGCTGGAAACCGATCCGCGCAAGAACGTCGCGGCGAACACACTGAGCTACAAGACCTCGGTCGAGAAGGTCTTTGCTGCCGGCGACATGCGTCGCGGCCAGTCGCTGGTTGTCTGGGCGATCCGTGAAGGCCGCCAGGCCGCGCGGTCCATCGATGAATACCTGATGGGCGCAACCACCCTGCCGCGCTGAAGGCCACGGACCCGAACAAAAAAACCGGCGCCTCACAGCGCCGGTTTTTCGTTTAATACCATGAAATCGATCAGGAATCTTCGCTGAAGCGCGAACCCAGGCGAGCGCGCAGCGCGCGGGTATCGGCAATCACAGCCGTGATGAAACCGTAGGCCGCAGCGATTAATGCGAAGAAGCCGCGATGGGCAGATTCGCGAAAGGCCTGTGTGGCAGACATTGGTGTACTCCAGGTTGGGCATCTGACTCAGATACCGTTGCCCCGAAGTATATGCTGCACCGCAACATACACAACACGCATGTTGTAATTTTAGTCATGCAATAAACGCATGAGTTGTTAATAAAATGTTCACATATGAAGCGTTGGGCGATGCCGGTGGCGCAACCACCGGCTCCTTCCAGTCAGTCTCTGACCACGCGAAAATCATCAATCCGCCCGGGCTTGGGCGATAGCGGCAGCCCGCGCCGGTAAACGGACAGGGCCTCACCCGGCGCCAGCGCGCCGCTGTCCCGCGCAAGCGCCCCCCCCGCAGCACGAACCGGCGCCGTCAGGGCAATGACGGGACCCTGCGGCGGCCGCGGTGCCAGCGTCGGCATCGCCGGCAGATCCGGCAGCGCAACGCCAAGCATGGAATCGATAGACCGGCGCCCGGCCGGTTGGGAATCCGGCGTGGGCGGCAGCATGACCAGCGCACCGCCATCAGGCGCTGGCTTGGCGGTCGGCGCGCCGGGCAAGACCTCCGGTTGAAGCCGGGTCTGGATCGCCGCGACCACCTTCTGAAGTTCCTTGTCGACGAAAAAGGCAAGCTTCCGCGCACCAGACTTGGTGAAATGCACCCCGTCCGGCGTTCTAAGGCGCACGATCTCGCCACCGACGTCCGGACCGTTGACCGCATAGAGCCCATCATCGCCAGCAAAGGCTTCCCAGACATCGACATAGGCGATCCCCGCCTGTGCCGCCCGTGCCTTGTAGATGGCATTGAGGGCGGCAAGATCGACGCTGTAGCGCTCCAAACGCATGATCGGCAGTCCGACCCAGATAACCGGTACGTTCCGCGCCTTTGCCAGAGCCATCAGGCTATCCACCCGCTGGGTGTAGAGACCGCGCCAATACTCGGACAGAACATCATGCGCGCCGCTCTCGTCCCGCAGCTGCTGGCGGTCATTGGAGCCGAGCATGATGATGATGGCGTCAAGCTTTTCGCCGCTCCCCGTCAACTCGCGCATGGCCTTCGGCCAATCGAAATAATCGTCGCGGACAAGCCCGGAGGATTCCCGATTGCGTCTGACGAACGTCACCGAGGGGCGGTCCGCATAGGTCTCCTGCAATCCCTGCGCGAGAAAGACCGACAGGGAATCGCCAACAACCGCGACGGACACGGGCGCCAGCTGCGGCGCAACAGGCGCCTGGGGTGTCTCATCGGCCACCTGCGGCGCCCCCTGCTGCGGCACCATGTCAGGCGGCATCGGCGGTCCGTAGAGTGGCGCGGGTGCAATCGGCGTTCGTGGTGCGGAAGCGGTCCGTTTACGGGGCTGATAGGTTCGGGTCCGCTGATCTGCCGCCCGCGGATCGGGTCGTGCGGCCCGCGAGCCGAACAGCCAGTCGAGAGGCCCACGGTTATTCTTACCGGGACGGGTGGTGGTATAGACCGAGGCGCTGTCATTCTGCGCCAGCACATGCGGCCCTGCGGTCAACAGGGCGAACACGGCGATCAGAACGAGGCGTAAACCAGTGCGCATCAAGCATCCGCCCCCGGGACAGGTCCACTGCCGGAGTGCCCCGGCAATCCGGCGAATATACGGCGAGGCGCCCCGATTAGCGAGGGGCCGAACCGCGTTTCAGCCGGTCGAGAAGTGCGGGCGAAGCATAGCCGTCCGGAACCATGCCGGCCGAGAGCTGGAACTTGGTGATCCCTTCACGGCTCAACTCGCCGAACCGCCCATCATACTTGCCGTTATAAAGCCCGCGCTTGTTGAGCAGCTTCTGGATCTGGATGCCTTCTGCCAGCGAAATTCGCTTGTCCTTTTTCGGCCAGGCCGCCTGCACACCCTCTCCGCCGTAGATGGCATCGCCAAGCAGACCGACGCCGAGGGCATAGGCATCGGAGGAGTTATAGGCCTTGATCACCTTGAAATTCTCGGTGACGAGAAACTTGGGCCCCTTGATACCCGCCGGCATGAACAGCTTGGCATCGCCCCGCATGGGCAACGCGCCCCCATCCACCGTGCGGATACCAAGGCGCGAAAAGGCGGAGAAGGGCTTCATTCCGAGCGCGCTTTCAAGTGCAAAGCCCTGCGGCAACGACACTTCGACCCCCCAGGGGACACCTGTCTGCCAACCATGCTGCTTGAGGTAGTTGGCGGTTGAGGCCAGCGCATCGGGTATGCTGTCCCAGATGTCCTTGTGTCCGTCCCGGTCATAGTCCACCGCCCATTTCATGAAGCTCGACGGCATGAACTGTGTATGCCCCATGGCGCCGGCCCAGGATCCGCGCATGGAGGCCTTGTCCACATGCCCATCCTGCAGGATGCGCAGGGCAATGATCAGTTCGTCGCGGAAGAACTCACCACGATATTTGACGTAGGCAAGGCTCGCCAGCGCCCGGATCACCGAATTGCCGCCGAAGAATGAACCGAAGCTCGTTTCCATGCCCCAGATGCCGAGGAACGCGCGGCGATCAACGCCGTAGGTTCGCTCGATACCGGCAATCGTATCGGACCATTCCTGCGCCTTGCCGCGACCGCGCCCGGCGCGATTGCCAGTCACAGCCCCATCCACATACGCCCAGATCGGACGGACAAATTCCGATTGCTTCTTGGTGTGCGCAATCACGGACGGATCAGGCGTCATCCCATGCAGGGCTTTATCAAATGTATCGCGGGAAACGCCCGCCGCCTGCGCGTCAGGCCAGAGTTCAAAAAGGAACCGATGGAAATCCGCACGCGCCTCCGCCACGCCGGCCATCATCACCATCAGCGCCACGGCGACAAAGCGGAAAAGCGGGCGGGCACTCATCATGCCGCATTCCGCTGCCGAAGGCTGCGTTCCCAGCCAAGCGCCTGTGACACGATGGTGTCGAGATCATTGAACTTCGGCTTCCAGCCAAGTTCGGACGCGATGCGGTCGGCCTTGGCGACAATGGCCGCAGCATCACCAGGACGACGCCCAAGCACATCGACCTTGAAATCGACGCCACTGATTCGCTTGACCGTATCGATCACCTCGCGCACCGAATAACCGGTGCCATAGCCGCAATTGAAGATCGTGCTGCCGCCGCCGGCCCGCAGGTAATTGAGGGCAAGCACATGCGCATCGGCCAGATCGCTGACCTGGATGTAATCACGCAGACAGGTCCCGTCGGGCGTGTTGTAATCCGTTCCGTAAAGGTCGAGATGCTTGCGCATCCCAAGCGCGACCTGCGAGGCCGCCTTGATCAGATGGGTCGCGCGGGGCGTCGACTGCCCGGTCCGGCCGAAGGGATCGGCGCCGGCAACGTTGAAATACCGCAGGACGACATGGGTCATGTCGTGGGCCGCAGAGGTATCGGCCAGCATCCACTCCGTCATCAGTTTGGAGCGGCCATAGGGCGAGACCGGATTGAGCGGCGTATCTTCGGCAACCGGCATGATCTCCGGCTCGCCATACACCGCAGCAGTGGAGGAGAAAATGAAGTGCTTCACGCCTGAAGTCACCGCTGCCTCGATCAGGTTGCGCGAGGCCATCGTGTTGGCGGCATAGTATCCGAGCGGATCAGCTACGGAATCCGGGACAACGATCTTGGCGGCGAAGTGGCAGATTGATTCCACGCCCTGCTCGGCGATGATGCGCTTGACGAGGGCCTGGTCCGACGTGTCGCCGCCAAAAAAAGGCACATCCGGCGGCACGGCCCAGGCAAATCCGGTGGAGAGGTTGTCAAGGACGACGACCCGCTCGCCACGGTCCCTGAGGGCAAGAACCATGTGGCTGCCGATGTAGCCGGCTCCGCCCGTCACCAGAACAGTCATCGTTCTCTCCTCAAAAGACCTGATCGTAACCTTGCGGGAACCGTATCGACACTTTCCCGCATCTTCACTGGTCTTAAACCCTGACGGTTCAAGGATCGTTAAGGCTGTTGCCCCCATAGAAATCGCGCGTGAAAAACGCTGGACGCATCGGCACCCTGAATACCGATCGCGACGTAACTGAGGCCATACGACAAGGTTTCCGATGAGCATCCGCAAGATCCGCAAGGCCGTATTCCCCGTTGCCGGGCTCGGCACCCGCTTCCTCCCCGCCACGAAGTCCGTCCCGAAAGAGATGATGAACGTTGTGGATCGCCCCGTGCTGCAATGGGTGGTGGATGAGGCGCGCGAGGCCGGCATCGAACATCTCGTGTTTGTCACGGGCCGCAACAAGGCCGTGATCGAGGATCACTTCGACATCGCCTTCGAGCTTGAGACCACGCTGAAGGAGCGCGGCAAGCTGAAGGAGCTTGAATCCCTGCAAAAGGACCTTCCGCCCGCCGGCATGACGTCCTTCACCCGCCAGCAGGCCCCGCTCGGCCTTGGCCACGCCGTCTGGTGCGCGCGCGACATCATCGGCAACGAACCCTTCGCCGTCCTGCTGCCGGACATGCTCTCGAAAGGCTGCATGAAGCAGATGGTTGATGCCTACGAGAAGCACGGCGGCAACGTCATTGCGCTCGAACAGGTGCCGATGGACCAGACGCATCAGTACGGCATTGTCGCGGTCGGCAATGCCCATGGCCGCGTTCATGAACTCACGGGCATGGTCGAGAAGCCGGCCAAGGGCACCGCGCCCTCGAACTACATCATCTCGGGTCGCTACATTCTCCAGCCGGAGATCTTCGGCATCCTGTCTGCCAAGGAAAAGGGCGCCGGTGGCGAAATCCAGCTGACCGATGCCATGATCAAACTGATGGGCAACCAAAAGTTCTTCGGAATGCACTATGACGGCCGCACCTACGACACGGGCTCGAAAATCGGCTTCCTCGCCGCCAATGTCGCCTATGGCCTCGAACGGGCGGAACTGAAGGACGAATTCCTGGCCGAGATCCGGCGCATCACCGGCGCCTGAGCCTGCCAACACCGCAGACATGACAACGCCCGGGATATCGTCCCGGGCGTTTTGTTATCACGTGCTCGACATCGTGAGCGGCGGGCCGACATCAGCCGGAATGGGCGAGACGTAAGCCCCCTTGGTGCGCCGGAAGAGCTCCTCCTTGGCGTGGATGATCAGGTCCGGGTCCTCGAAGGCCCGCTGCCCCACCGCCGCCATGGCTTTGGCCACCTGCACCAGTGCCTTATGCGCGGCCGGCGCCTTGCCCTGTGCCACCACCTGCCAAGTGTGCAGTTGCGTGCCAATCGCCATGTTGGGCGCATGGGCCTGCACGGTCGGCACCACCCAGCTCACATCGCCCACATCGGTTGAGCCGACCAGAGGCCGCCGCACCGCGTCGAGCGGAACGGTGAAATCGGCGAGCGCCAGCCCCTTACGAACGTCGGCGCCCGCGCCACGCCAGGCTGCGGCAATATCCTGCGGCGCCAGGGTCGCCTGGATGCGCGCGGCAAATTCACGGTCGGCCTCATCGAACGGAGGCGGGCCAAGCTCTTCCATCGCCGTCTGCAAGGCTTCTTCGAGCACACGGCACGGCACGAGATTGGCAACGCCGCTGATCACCTGCACCTCGACGCGCGTTTCGGTCATCAGCGCCGCGCCCTCGGCAATCCGGCGCACACGACCGATCAGTTCGGTCAGCGATGGCAGGTCCGCCGCCCGGATCAGATAACGCACCCGCGCGTAGGCCTGCACAACATTGGGCGCGATACCACCGGTATCGAGCAGCGCATAATGCACCCGCGCATCGCTCGGCATGTGTTCGCGCATGTAGTTGACACCGACATTCATCAGCTCAACCGCATCGAGAGCGCTGCGTCCAAGTTCAGGCGCGGCAGATGCGTGCGAGGCCCGTCCGTGGAAGGAAAAATCGATGCGCGTATTGGCCAGCGATATCGGCGGCATCACCTCCCAGAACCCGTCTGGATGCCAGGTAATCGCGATATCGACATCATCGAAAGCGCCATCGCGCACCATGAAAGCCTTCGCAGCGCCTCCCTCCTCCGCCGGACAGCCGTAATATCGGACGCGCCCCGGCAGCCCGCGTTCGGCCAGCCATTCCTTTACCCCTGTCGCGGCCAGCATTGCGGCTGAGCCCAGAAGATTATGCCCGCAGCCATGGCCGTTCCCGCCCGGCTCGACAGACTTGGGGAACGTGACACCTGCCTCCTGGCTGAGGCCCGGCAGCGCATCATATTCACCGAGAAACGCGATGACCGGCCCACCCTGCCCGGCCTCACCGACCAGGGCCGTCGGAATACCCGCAACGTTTCGCCGGAGCCGAAACCCTTCCGTCTCAAGCTGCCGCGCATGCTCCTCGCAGGAGCGTTTTTCCAGATAGCACAGCTCCGGCATGCCCCAGAGCCTGTCCGACAAGGCAATGAACCTGTCCCTGGCCTGATCGATTGCGCGCCAGACAGTCCGTCGGTTGTCCATGAATCCACCCTGTGGAAGCAAAGCGGACAACCTAGGGTGCGGAGCGAGCCCACGTCAACGCTGGATGCGCAGTCCCATCATCACCGTATGGGCGGAATAGCCGCCGCCGGGCGTGTCGGAGATCGAGCGCTCGAAGGCATAACTGCCACGCACCACGAAGTTGCGATCGATCTTGTAGTCGAGCTTCACGCCGGGCGCGATGGTCTGCTCGACATTGCCCGTGCCCTGATAGGTGGCGTTGGTGTAACCGATAGTACCGGTCAACGTCAGGTTCCGCCACAGATCGTGCGCCACGTCGAGGCTGATCTTGCGGCTGACCGCGCCACTGGAGCCAACAGTCGTCGTCTCGACGAATTCACTGCCGAGCTTGGCCGTCACTTTGGTCAGCGGCGTTGCCTGCCAGACGAGGGATGCGTCGGCCAGCCAGCCGGGCAGTTTGTGCAAACGGGTATCATCATAGTGCCGCTCGCCATAGCCAGCCGAGATATCGCCCGTCAGAATCCGGGAGATTTCAAAGCTCGTACCGGCGCGCACGGTCCCGCCCGTCGAGGAGCGCTTGTAACCGTTGCGGTCGAATTCCTCGTCGTGTCGACGCGTATCGGCTGTCACCTCGACATAGGGCGAGATGCCGGGCGTAATCTCATAGGCGCCGCGCAGCCGACCACCATACGTGGTGTAGTTCCGGTCCTGCTGGTCATAGAGTCGTCCGGCGTAGGTCATGCCGTTGTCATACGTCGTGCGGTCCACCGTGGCCCCGGCGGTGAGCGCCGTATAGCCCGCCTTGTGCGTCACGCTCGCCGAACCCGAATGGGTATAATAGGCCGGGCGGCCCTTGACCGCGCTTGAAAGATCCGTGCTGCCGGGGCGGAGCGTGTCGATCCGCTCCCGGGCTTCGAGATTGAGAATGGTGTTTTCAGCAAGATCTCCGCGGAACGCGACCCTGCCGTCAAACGTCGGTCGGCTCGCATCCGATTCGCTCGGATAGTAGGAATAGCTGCCCCGAAGGTCGATCTGGAGCTGGTGGCGCGACCACTCCGACATGATCGAGACATCGGGAGCCACCTGATAGATCATCGCCGAACGCGATTTAGTGGCCGGCCCGCTGCGCAGCGGATTGGAATCAGCGCCCGCCATCAGGTCAACGCCGGTGATCACCGTGAATCCGCCAAGGCGCAGCCCCACAGGCGCAAAGGGGTCATCATCCTTCCGCTTTTTCACACGAACCATAGGCGGCTCGGTCAGGCCGGGTGCCACGATATCGGTGTTCTCCGCGCGCGGGAGCGGCGTCTGCATCGGCATGGCCAGATTGCGCGACGACGCCGTCGCTGGCGGGCGAACCACGCGGTTCGGCGGGCGCGTCAGCGCGAAGGCCGAGCGGGTCCGCTTGCGAACGACAGCCCGCACATTGCCTTGTGTCCCCGAGGCCGAGCCGAGGCTTTGCGCCGCACTGCCCGAACCGGTGCGCGCCCTGGCAGCATTGGTGGAATCACCCTCGAATCCCGAAGTCGCGGAAGACCTGGTCCGCGTTGCATCCATGGCCGGGTCGTAGATGCGATCAGTGGATTGCCCAACCTGCCCGCGCACCTGCGCCCATACCGCCCCCGTCAACGCAGTCGTCGCCGACAGCGCCAGAACAAGGGGCATCAGGAAGCGGGCAATAGGCACCAGCGACACCAGCGAAGAGTTCCAGAACGGGACCGGACGGGAATCCGCCCCGTTAACCGAAGTAAACCCCGATGGTTAACGCACCGTTGACAGCGGGCTTCCGGCAGGCGGCCTCCCCATGCTAGAGGGGCGCAATGACCAGCAATGACGCCGCCATCGCTTCCGCCCGCCGCACACTTGAAACCGAAAGCGCCGGGCTGGCCCAGCTTGTCGCGGCCCTCGATAGCGGTCTTGGTGCGCCATTCATTCAGGCCACGGCCGCCATCGCGGCAGCGCGCGGCCGCGTCATCATCTCCGGCATGGGCAAATCTGGTCTAGTCGGACGCAAGATCACCGCCACACTGGCCTCCACAGGCACGCCAGCCCATTTCGTCCATCCGGGCGAGGCAAGCCATGGCGACCTCGGCATGATCGCCGCCGAAGATGTCATCATCGCCCTGTCTTGGTCCGGCGAGACGACGGAACTGGCAGACATCATATCCTATTCGCGGCGCTTCAAGGTGATGTTGATCGCCATAACCTCGAACGCCGATTCGACGCTGGCGCGCGAGGCTGACATTCCACTGGTGTTGCCGAAAGCACAGGAAGCCTGCCCGAACGGGCTGGCGCCCACCACCTCGACCACGATGCAGATGGCACTGGGCGACGCGCTCGCCGTCGCGCTTCTGGAGGCGCGCGGTTTCACGGCCGAGGATTTCCGCCAGTTCCACCCCGGTGGCAAGCTCGGCGCACGGCTTACCTTCGTCCGCGCCATCATGCACACGGGCGATGCCGTGCCGCTGGTCAAAAGCGGTGCGACCATGGCTGAAGCCATACTGGAAATGACCGCTCGCGGATTCGGCTGCGTCGGGGTCGTGGATACCGACGGGCATCTCACGGGCATCGTGACCGACGGCGACTTGCGCCGCCATATGCGCCCCGACCTGACGACCTTGATCGTCGACCAGGTCATGAGCCGCAAGCCCCGCACCATTTCAGCCGATGATCTTGCCGTGGAAGCGCTCGAAATGCTCAACCGCAACCGCATCACCGCCGTTCTGGTGGTCGATGGAACGGACAGGCCCGAAGGCATCGTGCATCTGCATGATCTGCTGCGGCTGGGCGTGGCGTAGATCTGGTCGCTTCGGCCAGATGAAAGATCACATCAGGCCCTATCCACGCGCAACGTACCACCATCAACGCCCGTAACCTTCACCTTGCCGCCCTCTGGCAGGTCAGGCCCCGAAACACGCCAGAGCGTATCGTCGATCCTGACCCGACCGTAGCCTTGGACAATCGCCTCTTCCAGCACGAAAGTCCGACCGACAAGTTGTTCCACCCGGTCGTGCAGCCCCTCTGCTGCGTCTTTCCGGATGGAGCCGTAATGCAGCTTCCAGGCGACCACACTCGCGAGAATGGCAAGAATGCCGAACACGACGAGTTCAACCTGCCAGGTCATGCTGGTCAGCGCCGTAATACCCGCCATCGCCAGCGCCGCAATGCCGATCCAGAGCGGAAAACCGCCGGGAAAGAGCAGCGCCTCCACCGCGATCAGGCCCAGCCCGAGCGCGAGCCAGCCCCAAGCGCCGAACGCACCCATCATGGTATCACTCCATCTTGCCGAAAGGCGAAGCCGAAGCCCCCGCGCTCGGCACCCCGCCCGCCGGCCTTGCCGGCACAGCACGCGGTGGGCTTCCCGGCGGCGGCGACGCATTGCGCGTGATCTCGGCAATTCCGGCAAGTGTACCGGCAAGGCCCGCGGTATCCATCGGCACGATCATGACCTTCTGGTTGTTGGCGGTCGCGAACTGGCCGAGCGCGCCAACATACTTCTCCGCAATCAGATAGTTGACCGCCTGAATGTCGCCACTGCCGATGGCATCGCTCAAAACCTGTGTTGCCTTGGCTTCCGCTGCGGCCTTCCTCTCGCGCGCTTCCGCATCGAGAAATGCAGCGGCCTTGCGCCCTTCGGCAGCCAGAATTTCCGCAGCCTTGTGACCTTCGGCGCGCAGCACCTCCGCCTGCCGGGCGCCTTCCGCTTCCAGCACGGCAGCGCGCTTTTCGCGCTCGGCCTTCATCTGCCGCCCCATCGCCTCGACCAAATTGGCTGGCGGCACGATGTCCTTGATCTCGATGCGCGTCACCTTGATGCCCCAGGGCGAGGCCGCCGCATCCACCACTTTCAACAACCGCGAGTTGATTTCGTCGCGATGCGACAGCAACTGGTCGAGGTCCATCGAACCCATGACCGTGCGGATATTCGTCATGGTCAGGTTCATCGAAGCATGGTGCAGGTTGGCGACCTCATAGGACGCGCGCGCTGCGTCGAGCACCTGAAAGAACACCACACCGTCCACCTGCACGGTGGCGTTGTCCTTGGTGATGACCTCCTGGGTCGGCACATCGAGCACCTGCTCCATCATCACGACCTTGTGGCCGATCGTCTCGATATAGGGAATGACGACGCCAAGTCCGGGCGTCAGCGTTCGGTTGTAGCGGCGAAACCGCTCGACCGTGTAGTTCATGCCCTGCGGCACCTGCCGGATGCCGGCCATCAGCGTGATGATGACGAAAATGAACAGTGCGATGGCAAACACGCTGCCGCCGGTTGCATCCATCGAATTTCTCCCGAACCGCGCGCAGGCCCCGCGCCGCACCGACTGTGACGACGCCGCCCCCACATGGCAACACTATTGCGAACTTTCCGGCATTTCAGCGGCGATCAGACCCATCCCATCAGTTCGCGCCGAACCACCGTCTCGATCACATCCACGCCGGGTTCGGACGCGTTGAGCGCCGGAATGTAGCTGAACTTTTCGCCCCCGTTGTGCAGGAAGATCTCACGGTTCTCGACGTCGAGTTCCTCCAGCGTCTCCAGGCAATCGGCAGCAAAGCCTGGCGCAATCATCGCCAGCGACTTCACGCCCTTCTTGCCGAGCGCCGCGACCGTTTCATCGGTGTAAGGCTGCAACCACGGATCGTTGCCGAACCGCGACTGGAAGGAAATGACAAAGCGCTCCTTGTCCCAGCCCAGTTCCTCACGCAGCAGGCGCCCGGTCTTGAGACACTGGCAATGGTAGGGATCGCCCGCCGCAAGGTACTTTTCCGGCATTCCGTGGAAGGTCGAGACCAGCACTTCAGGATCGTAATCCAGTGTCGCCAGATGTGTTCTCACCGACCGCGCGAGCGCGGTGATATAGGCCGGATCATCATGCCAGGCGGGTGCAACCCGCACGTAGGGCTGCCAGCGCATCCCCATCAGCGCGCGAAAAGCCTGGTCATTCGCCGTTGCCGTGGTCGCAGCGGCATATTGCGGATAGAGCGGCACCAGAAGAATGCGGTCGCAGCCCGCCTCGCTCAGCGCACGGATGCGGCTTTCGGTCGTCGGATTGGCATAACGCATCGCCCAGTCGACCATGACATTCGGCAAGGCGGAAAGCCGCTGGCCAAGCTTATCGGCCTGATCGCGCGTGATGGTCTTCAGCGGCCCTTCATTGCGGTCGTTGTTCCAGATGGAGGCGTAATCCCGCCCCTTGGAACGCGGGCGGGTCGACAGAATGATCAGATTGAGAATGGGCCACCACTTCCAGCGCGGCTCCTCAATGACACGCCGGTCGGAGAGAAATTCCTTGAGATAGCGCCGCATCGGCCAGTAGCCCGTGCCATCGGGCGTGCCGAGATTGAGCAGAAGCACCCCCACCTTGCCATGACGTGCAGGTGGATGATTGGCCGGACGAAGCGCGGACTTTTGATCGGGTTTCATAGCGTCTGTTTAGTGGATTTCGCGACGCTTTCCAGTGAGATGTTCTTGAGTTTGGTCAAAGGGCAGCGCATCATGCGCGCCGCAAAATTCAGCGGAGAGACCGATGACGGGAATGAGCAGGCGTGAGGCCTTCAGGATCGCGGTGGCAGGAGGCATGGCGGGCGCGACGATCCTCGCAACCTCCGCCGAGGAGGCCGTGGCCCAGGCCGCACGCGATGGTGCCACGCCAACCTTCCGGCTTCTGCTGGTCAACGATATTTACAAGATTTCCGGCTCCGGCGGCGGCAAGGGCGGCTTTTCCAAGCTCGCGGCCATTGCCCGCGCCGAACGCGCCAAGGGCGTGCCCATGCTCTACGCCCACGCGGGCGACATGTACTCCCCCTCGCTGATGAGCGGCTTTGACCAGGGCGCCCATACGGTTGAACTGCTCAACATCGTCCCCCCGGATGTGTTCGTGCCCGGCAACCACGAATTCGACTTCGGCAAGGAGGTTTACCTCAAACGCCGCGCCGAATCGAGATCCCTGTTCATGGCCGCCAACCTGCGCAACGAGGACGGCTCGCAATTGCCAGGTCACGAGGATCGGAAGATCTTTGATCTTGGCCCCGTCAAGGTCGGCGTCTTCGGCGTTGCGCTGGCGGCAACGCCGCTGATGTCCTCGGCCGGCGGCTTTAAATTCTCCGATGAGATGACCGCCGTCCGCGAGCAGTCCAAGGCCCTGCGTGACGCCGGCGCCGATATTGTCGTCGCGGTCACCCATACCGATTTCGCGCGCGACCTTGAAATCATGCGCTCGCGCCTTGTCGATGTGCTGCTGACCGGCCATGACCATGACTTGCGCATCGCCTACGACAACCGGGTTGCCATGGTGGAATCGGGCGAGGAAGGTGAATACGTCACCGCCATCGACATGTATTGCATCATCGCGGAGAAGGACGGCAAGCGCACCGTGACCTGGCGCCCCTCGTTCCGGCCCATCGATTCCTTGCCCGTCGCGACCGATCCCGAAGCCGACGTTCTGGTCAAGAAATACGAAGCGGAACTCTCGCGCGAACTCGATGTGACGCTGGGCTCGACAGCAGTCGAACTCGACAGCCGCTCGGCCACCGTCCGCTCGCAGGAGGCTGCAATCGGCAACCTCATCGCCGATGCGATCCGCGCCGAGACCGGCGCTGACCTTGCAATCACCAACGGCGGCGGCATTCGCGCCAACAAGCAGTATCCGGCCGGCGCAACCCTCACCCGCCGCGATATCCTGACCGAGATGCCCTTCGGCAATTCCACCGTCATGGTCGAGATTACCGGCAAGGACATCCGTGACGCGCTGGAAAATGGCGTCTCGCAGGTGGATAACCGTGCAGGCCGCTTCCCGCAGGTGTCCGGCCTTAAAGTCGTTTACGATCCGAAGGCGCCTGCCGGCAGCCGCATCGTTTCCATCGAGGCGAACGGCAAGCCGCTCGATCCGGCAGCGAAATACAAGGTCGCCTCGAATGACTTCATGTTCGGCGGCGGAGATGGTTACGGTGCACTGGGCCGCGGACGGACACTGATCGGCAAGACCGATGGCAAGCTCATGGCCAATGTCGTGATGGGCCACGTCCGCAAGCTCGGCAAGGTCGAGAGCAAGGTCGAGGGTCGCATCACCGCGAAGTGACGGTGAAGGCCCGGCGGCAGCGCCGAGCCCTGCCGGGGTTTACACCGGGCGGTCGTCAGCGATGATCTTGCCGTCCTGCGGCAGGCTGCCCGGCGCAACAATCTCGACAGCCCCCCGCAACTTGGTCATGGCTTGAAGGGTTTCGCCCACCGCCGCCGCAAGCGTCGTGGAGACGTCCGCGCATTCAGCACGCAGGGTCATCACGTCCTGCTCGTTCGCGCGGGTGACGACAAGCCTGAGCCGAGCAAGTTCGGGATGGCGCTTGGCGACCTCATTGACCTGCCCTGGATGCACGAACATGCCCTTGATCTTGGTGGTCTGATCGGCACGGCCGAGCCATCCGGCAAGACGCATGTTGGTGCGCCCGCAGGGGCTTGCCCCCGGCAGAACCTTCGACATGTCGCCTGTTCCGAAGCGAACCAGCGGATAGTCTTCGGAAAGCCGTGTGACGACGATTTCACCAATCTCGCCGTCGCGGACAGCCTCGTTCGTCCCAGGCTTGACGATTTCGACAATCAGCCCCTCGTTGACGATCAACCCGCTGCGGGCCGGCCCCTCATAGGCGATGATCCCAAGTTCTGCCGTGGCATAGGCCTGATAGGCCTCAATGCCACGCGCGGCGATCTCCTGTTGCAACGAGGGAGGAAAGGCTGCGCCGGAGACCAGCGCCTTGCTGATCGACCCCATGTCGAAACCGGCGGCCTGCCCCTTGTCGATCAGGAGCTTGAGAAAATCAGGCGTTCCCGCATAGCCGACCGGTTTCAGGAGGGAGACGGCCTCGAACTGCTGTTCGGTGTTGCCGACGCCAGCAGGAATGACCGGACAGCCCAGCGCCCGGCACCCCGATTCCATGATGTGGCCGCCCGGCGTGAGATGATACGAAAAAGTGTTGTGCACCAGATCGCCGCGCCGGAACCCGGCGGCGTGGAAGGCACGCGCCGCGCCCCACCAGTCGGTCGCAGTGCCCTCGGGTTCGAAGATCGGCCCGGGCGAGACCAGAATACGCAGCAGTGCCGCTGTTTTGGCGGCAGCAAGCCCCGCGAAGGGCGGGTTCGCCTCCTGCAACGCCTTGATGTCCGACTTGCGGATCACCGGAATGCGCTGCAAATCCGCCCGTGAGCGCAGTTTGGCAATGTCGATCCCGCGCAATTGCCGTTTCAGAGCCGGCGCCCGCCCCATTGCCGGCACCAGAATGGCGCGCAAAGACCGGAACAGTGCCCGTTCGCGCGCCGCCGGGGTGCGAATTTCCGCCCGATCGTAGAACTGCGACATCGCACTCTCCATCTTCAGGCAAGCCACCGCTTGCGGCGCTTGTAACTCTTCACGTCGCGGAAGGACTTGCGCGTTCCCTCCCCGACGCCCAGATAGAATTCCTTGACGTCCTCGTTCTCGCGCAACGCGCTTGCCTCGCCATCCATCACCACCCGGCCGGTTTCGAGAATATAGCCGTAGGTCGCGTATTTCAGCGCCTGGTTGGTGTTCTGTTCGGCAAGAAGGAAGGAGACATTCTCCTTCGCATTGAGGTCTTTCACGATCTCGAAGATCTCCTCGACCACCTGCGGGGCAAGGCCCATCGACGGCTCGTCGAGCAAAATCATCTTGGGCCGGCTCATCAGCGCCCGCCCGATGGCGCACATCTGCTGTTCGCCACCAGAAGTGTAGCCCGCCATCGACTTCATCCGCTGCCGCAGACGGGGGAAATAATTATAAACCTTCTCAAGGTCGTCCTTGATGGCCCTGTTGCCATCGCGCCGCGTGAACGCACCGGTGAGAAGGTTCTCCTCGATGGTCAAATGGCCGAAGCAATGACGCCCCTCCATGACCTGGATGCAGCCGCGCCGGACAAGTTCATTCGGCGACATGCGATCAATCCGTTCGCCGTCAAAGATGATCGAGCCCTTCGTGACCTCGCCACGCTCGGCGCGCAGCAGGTTCGACACGGCTTTCAGCGTCGTCGTCTTGCCGGCCCCGTTTGCGCCCAGAATGGCGACGATGCCACCCTTCGGCACGGTAAGCGACACGCCCTTCAGCACGAGGATCACATGATCATAGATCACCTCGATGTTGTTGACGGTCAGGATGGTCTCGGGAGCGGCGACAGGGGCAGGCGCGACCATGGAAAATCTCCGGCGGTTGTCTCTCGGCAATCGGCAGCCGGCGAAGAGCCGCCCGCCGATACCTGTTTGGTCATCCGCACCGGCAGCCGACAATCGGAACCCCGATTGCCAACCGCCGAATGCAGGTTGCCTTACTTCTGGTCGCAGGGTTCGGTGCGCTTCGGCCAGTTGTTCTTCTCGGCATAGTCCTTGGCTGCCGCATCGAGCAGCGGCTGAACCTTGGCCGCGTCGGGCGCGATCCAGTCCGAAGCCTTCGTCCACTTGGTGCCATCCCACTGGGCGATATACGCCTTGTTGTGACCCGAGTGGTCCTTGCAGGACACCTTCACCGGGGCGGCAAAGCCATCCATGCCCATTTCTTTGAGACGGGCTTCGGTGATGTCCAGCGATTCAAGACCACGACGCACATCTTCGCCGGTCACCGCCTTTTTGCCGGTCACCTTCTGAGCCGTGCGGATCGCCTCGGCGATCAGCATCGAGTTATAGACACCGCGGTTATAGAGCTGCTCTCCAACCTTGGCCTTGTCCGCCTTGGACAGTCCCTTGTCCACGACATGCTTCTGGATGTCCTTGATCACCGGGAATTCGGTGCCGGACGAGTTGAAGATCAGACCCTTGATCCCCTTCGCTCCGGCCTCACCGGCACGTGCATCGTCGTCACCCGACGCCCACCAAACATTGACGAAGCGATCCATCTTGAAGCCGTTCTTCACCGCTTCCTTCACCGCGGTCGGGTTCATCGCGCCCCAGCCCTGGTTGTAGATCCAGTCGGCCCGGTCACGCCGGATGGCGAGCCACTGCGAGGACTGGTCCTGCATCTTGTCAGCAGGCACCGGATAAAGCTTCAGTTCGAAGCCGTATTCCTTTGCCATGGCTTCGAGGAAAGGGATCGGCTCCTTGCCATAGGGCGCATCAAGATGCAGCAGGCCAATTTTCTTGCCCTTCAGCTTGTCCGCGCCGCCCTCGGTGGCGATGACATGGTTGATGAACATCGAGGCGCCGTCCCAGTAGGTGGCCGGCGGGTTGAAGATCCACGGAAAGGTCTCTCCGACCGCAGCAGCCGAAAGACCGTACGCCATCGCCAGCACCGGAATCTTGTCGATGCCCGCCTTCGGGATGACCTGAAGCGTAATGCCGGTCGAATAGGGGTTCACCATCACCGGCTTCTTGGACTTCAGCGCCTCGTAGCACTCGACGCCTTTCTTGGTGTCATAGCCGGTCTCGCATTCCTCGATCTCGATCTTGACACCGCCGATCCCGCCGTCGCGTTCGTTGAGCATGCGGAGGTAGTCATGCATGCCGTCGGCGATATGCGTGCCCGAACCGGCGAACGGGCCGGTGCGGTAGGTCAGCAGCGGAACGAAGATCGATTCCTGCGCCTGCACGGTCGTCGTGCCAGCAAAGGTGGTGAGCGCAGTCGCGGCGGCAAGGCCGAGTGCGATTTTCCTGAGTGTCATTGGTTTCCTCCCGGTTTCACTCGTTTCCGCCATCCGGCAGGACAGCGGCAGTTCAGATAGTCTTCACTCCGTTGCCGGAGTTTTGCCCGGACCGGGCGCGTCGCCGCGCTCAGTACGGGAATGGCCACATCCTCAGCTTCTGTTTGGTGATCGACCACAGCCGGGCAAGCCCGTGCGGCTCGACGATAAGGAAGAAGATGATCAGCATGCCGATGATGATATGCGTCCAGTGCTCGGCGGTCTCGCCGCCGATCGGTACGCCGAGCGCCGGCAGGCCGAACTTGAGAAAGATCGGCACAAGATGCAGCAACCCCGCGCCGAGGAACGCCCCGAGCAGCGATCCCAGCCCGCCGATGATGATCATGAACAGGATGTTGAAGCTGAGGTTGATGTTGAAGGCGTCTTTCGCCTCGCCGCCGCCGTACCACAGAAACATCATCACTGCCCCGGCGACGCCGCAGTAGAAGGACGAGACAGCAAACGCGAGCAACTTGGTCTGCAAGGGGCGGATGCCCATCAGTTCGGCCGCGATGTCCATGTCGCGGATCGCCATCCACATCCGCCCGATACGGCCCCGCACGATGTTCGAGGCGATCCAGGTAAAGATAACCACGATGGACAACAGAACGAGATAGCGCGTCGTCGGCGTCGCCTGGGGCCCTGTTATCGCAATGTCGAACAGCGTCCTGGTCGGCACATCGATCGAGCCGGACGAGGAGTAGTTGTAGAGCCAGGGAATGCGCACGAAGCACCATTCGAGGAAGAACTGCGCCGCCAGCGTCGCCACCGCAAGATAGAAGCCCTTGATGCGAAGACTGGGCAAACCGAACAGCACTCCCACCGCCGCAGAAAAGAAGCCCGACGCCACGATCCAGATAAGCACGTTCACCTCGGGAAAGGCGATGGTCAGCTTGTAGCAGGCATAGGCGCCAACGCCCATGAAGGCGCCCGTGCCAAGCGACAACAGCCCCGTATACCCCGTCAGGAGGTTAAGCCCGATGGCCGCCAGCGAAAACACCAGGAACGGCACCATCACCGTGCCGATGAAGAAGTCGCTGGAGAAGAGCGGGAGCAGAAACGCTGCGAGGATGATCAGGCCAAGACCGATCCGGTCCTGCCGGATCGGAAATACGGCCATGTCGGCTTCATAGGTGGTCTTGAACTGACCGGCTTCACGGTAGAGCACGGACGATCCCCCTTAAATCCGCTCGATGATCTTGTCGCCGAACAGGCCCTGCGGCCGGAACAGCAGGAAGGCCAGCGCGATGATATAGGCAAGCCAGCTCTCGATACCGCCGCCCACCAGCGGCCCCCAGTAGAACTCGCCCATCTTCTCGCCGATGCCGATGATCAGCCCGCCGACGATGGCGCCCGGCACGGAGGTGAACCCGCCGAGGATCAGCACCGGCAGCGCCTTCAGCGCAATCACCGAAAGGCCGAACGACACATCCGACCGCGCACCCCACATGATGCCTGTCACCAGCGCAACAATACCGGCAGTGAACCAGACGATGACCCAGATCTGGTTCAGCGAAATCCCGACCGACAGTGCCGCCTTGTGGCTGTCCGCAACGGCGCGCAGCGCCCGGCCGATGCGGGTGTACTGGAAGAACAGCGCAAGCCCGGCCACCATCAGCCCCGCGATCACCGCCGCCGCGATGTCGAGTTTCTGGATAATCACGCGTCCGCCCAGAATGTTGAGGTCGATGGCCCCGGTGGGCAACAGCAGTTGTTCGGTGATCATCTTCTTCGGGCTGCCGCCGAAAATGGATTCGCCAAAGCCGATGAGGAAGAAGGTGATCCCGAAAGTCGCCATGAACAGGATGATGTCCGGCTGGTTCACCAAGGGTCGCAGAACCACCCGCTCGATGGTCCAGGCCAGCACGAACATCACGCCGATGGTCAGGACGAGTGCCAGGAACGCCCCCAGTCCCTGCCCTGTCGACGGCGAGAGTTTTTCGTAAAGGCCCACCAGCGTCAGCCCGGCGAACACCACCATGATGCCCTGCGCGAAGTTGAACACGCCGGATGCCTTGAAGATCAGCACGAAGCCAAGCGCGATCAACGCATACAGAACGCCGGCGACCAGCCCCTCCCACAGCGTCTGGACCAGAAGATCCGGCATCTGCGCCATCTGCACGAAGGGGTCGATGAAGATATTGTAGAGCATCGCGTTCCCCTCAGTGTCCGACGCCCAGATAGGCGTCGATGACCTTCTGATCTGCCTTCACCACGTCCGGCGTGCCATCGGCGATCTTGCGACCATATTCCAGCACCACCACCCGGTCGGACAGGTCCATGACCACGCCGATGTCATGCTCGATCAACGCGATGGTCGTGCCGTACTGGCTGGAGACATCGAGAATGAAGCGGCACATATCCTCCTTCTCCTCAAGGTTCATGCCGGCCATCGGCTCGTCGAGCAGCAGGAGTTCCGGCTGCATGGCAAGCGCCCGCCCGAGTTCGACGCGCTTCTGCAAGCCATACGGCAGCTTGCCCACCGGCACCTTGCGGATGTGCTCGATTTCAAGAAAGTCGATGATTTCCTCGACGAACCTGCGATGTTCCACCTCTTCGCGCATCGCCGGGCCATGCCGCCAGAGCTGCCAGAAGAACGGCGAACTCATCTTCAGCGTGCGCCCGACCATGATGTTGTCGAGCGTCGTCATGCCCTTGAACAACGCGACGTTCTGGAAGGTACGGGCAATGCCCTGGCTTGCCGCCACGTAAGGCCGCATTCGTCCGCGCTTGATGCCCTTGTAAGTGATCGCGCCTTCCTGCGGATGGTAGAAGCCGTTGATGCAGTTCAGCATCGAGGTCTTGCCCGCACCGTTCGGCCCGATGATCGCGCGGATCTCGCCCTTGCGGATATCGAACGAAACATCCGTGATCGCTTTGACGCCGCCAAAGCGCAGCGAGACATTCTCGACCTTGAGCAGTTCGTCGCCCTTGCCCAGCCCCGCCCCGCTCATGCCGCCGTCTCCGCAATCACCGGGTGGGTCTTGGCATCAGCCACACGGACGCGGGCAGCGATCTTGCCCTTGCGCCCGTCTTCGAACGTCACCTCTGTGGAAATATCCGCCTCGCTCGCGCCGCTGTAGAGCGCATCAACCAATGGCGCGTAACGGTCGGCAATGAAGCTGCGGCGAACCTTCTGGGTGCGCGTGAGTTCACCATCATCCGCGTCGAGTTCCTTGGGCAGGACGATGAAGCGGTGGATCTGAGCCGCCGCCATCATCGGTTCGCCCGCCAGCGAGCGATTCACCTCGTCCACATGCCCGGCGATGATCTGATAGACGTCCGGATGGTTGGCGAGTTCCTGGTAGGAGCCATAGGCGACATTGTTGCGCTCGGCCCAGTTGCCTACGGCTGTCATGTCGATGTTGATGAACACCGTCACGCTGTCCTTGCCCTGGCCGAAGGCGACCGCCTCTTTCACGTTGGGATAGAACTTCAGCTTGTTCTCAATGTATTTCGGCGCAAACAGCGCTCCGGATGCGAGTTTTCCGACATCCTTCGCCCGGTCGATGATGCGGATATGCCCCGACTTGTCGAAGAACCCCGAATCGCCCGTGCGCACAAAACCATCGGGGGTCATCGTCTCGGCGGTCTTGTCCGGCTCCTTGTAGTAGCCCGTAAACATGCCGGGCGACTTGTAGAGCAGCTCGCCATCCTCGGAGATCTTGATCTCGACATTGGGCGCCGGCGGCCCCACCGTATCGGCGCGGATTTGCCCGTCGGGCTGGCAGGTCACATAGAGGAAGGCTTCAGTCTGGCCGTAAAGCTGCTTCAGGTTGATACCGAGCGAGCGGAAGAACGAGAAGAGCTCCGGCCCGATCGCCTCGCCTGCCGTGTAACCGACGCGAACGTTGGAAAAGCCCATCACGTTCTTCAGGGGGCCGTAAACCAGAAGCTCGCCAAGACCGTAGTGCAACCGGGCCGTGAGCGGCACTGATTCCCCGTTGAGGATCTTCTCGCCCCACGTCTTGGCAACGCCGATGAAGTGATGGAACATCTTGCGCTTCACCGCCCCCGCATCCTCCATGCGGATCATGATGCGCGTCAGCATCCCCTCGAACACGCGCGGCGGAGCGAAGAAGAAAGTCGCACCCACTTCCTTGCGGTCTTCTACCGCCGTCTCGGGGCTTTCCGGGCAGTTGATGCAGAAACCGGTGACCAGCGCATGACCGTAGTTGAGATAATGATCACCGACCCAGGCAAGCGGCAGATAGGCGATCACCTCATCGGTTTCCTTAAGACCATCAAACGCCGCCGTATCGCGGCAGGCCTGTACCGACCCACCGGCCGAGAGGATCACACCCTTCGAGCGCCCCGTGGTTCCGGAGGTGTAGAGCATGATCGAAGTATCGCTCGCCTTGCCCCCGGAAATCGCCGCTTCGATACGGCTGGCCATGTCCGGCCCCTGCTTCAGGATGACAGCGCCCATGTCGATGACAGCGCCGATCGGATGCAGGTGCGTGTGGTCATAGTCACGAAGGCCACGCGGCTCATCATAGAGGATATGGACGAGGCTTGGCACACGGTCCTTCACGGAGATCAGCTTGTCGACCTGCTCCTGATCCTGCACTGCGGCCATCGAGACTTCGGCATGATCCAGCACATAGGCCATCTCGTCGGCCACCGCATCCGCATAGACCGGCACGGGAATCGCACCGAGGCACTGGGCTGCCATGATCGACCAGTAGAGCTTGGGCCGGTTGGTGCCGACAATGGCAATCCGGTCACCGGCCTTCAGCCCCAGTTCTTCAAGACCAAGCGCATACTGCTGCACCAGCACGTAGATTTCGGCCCAGGTCCAGGCTTGCCAGATCCCGGCCTCCTTGAACCGCATGGCCGGACGTGTCGGGCGCACCGACGCATGATGGGCAAGCCACTTTGGAAATGTATCAAGCGCGTCCGCGGCGTCTTTGGACAAAGCGCCCTCCCCCTACATCTTGGCTCCCGACAGGCGCGTTGTCCGCAGCCCTGCATTTTGTGAGGGGCAGATTTGCAGGATGCGCAGGATTCCGCAAGCGCCCCCTTGACAGACATAAGGATGATCTGGCTTTAAAATACCCGGTTGGTCAGCCAATGAAAATGCCGGCTTTTTCAGCGTATCAGCTCTCGAAACGCTCCAGACCGCGGATATTGCGGACCGTGATTCCGCCTGCATCTACAACAATCAGTCCGGCATCCTCCAAAAGTCTGAGAGACTGATTTGCGCTTTGTCGTGACAGGCCGGACAGAAGGCCGATCTCTTCTTGCGAGATGCGCAGGTGTGAACCGACGCCTGGATAGAAGACCGGGTTGAAGAGCCAGGCGATATTGCGGGCAAGCCGTTCGGTGGCGTTCAGCGTCCGCTCGAACTCGACCTGTGCCATGAACTGGCTGAGACGTTCGTTGAAATGGCCGACCAGAAAACGGTTGAACGCGGCCGAATTCTCGTAGAGCCAGAGGAACGTCGGCTTGTCGAGCAGGGCGAGCCGCGTATCGCGCAACGCAATCACATCATAGCGACGCGGTTCATTCTTGATCAGGCTGCCCTCGCCGAACCACCCTCCCGCCGCAATGCCGGCAAAGGTCATCGCCTTGCCGTTCCGCGCCACGGTTGAAAGCTTCAAGAGACCATCCACGTTGCCGACCCAGCAATCGAGCCGATCGCCGAGATGGCAGACATAGGCGCCGCGCTGTACCGTCTTTTCGGTCACCGCACGGGCGGCGCGCGCGCGCTCATCGTCGGAGAGGTCCCGCGACCAATGAGCAATGCGAAGGAGGGTCTCGACGGCAATCACGGGCGCGATTCTATCGCGTCAGCGGGCAGCAAGCCACGCCGAATATGCCATGGAGGCAGGTTATTTGATGCGAAACATGCCATGGCAACCCGCACAGGTTGCAGTCAGCTTCGAAACGGCCCCCATGACTGCCTGCCAGTCGGCACTGCTCGGCGGCTGACTGGCCGCGTCAGCCGTCTTGGCAACCTCCGCTGCGGCCTGATGCATGACCTGTCCCATGGCGCGAAACTCCGAGGGCATGAACTGCCCCGGATGCGGCGCTCCGGGTGGATGTTTGCCCATCACTGCAAGTCCGTCGCGCGCGAAAGCCGCCGCGGCCTTGAAATCGCCTTCAGACAGCCGGGCGAGCAACGTATCGAGCTGTTCGAGATGTCCGCGCATCTCATAACGGAAGAAACTGCGCACATCGGCGGGCAGTTCGATGGCTGTGCGGGAATCGGTCGGCAAAGTGAACGCCGGCGCACTCCCGCCCTGACCGGGCGACTGCGCAACGACTGCGCCTGCGAGGGCAACAAAACCAGCAGCAAAACCAAGAACGCGTTTCATGCCATCTCCATATATCAGATGACACTAATATACAGAAAAGACGATGTATGGGAAGCCAAAAAATCGCAGCATAAGCAGAGGGGTCAATGCCCCGCCGCCAGTGCCACCCTTGAATCTCCTGCATCGTTGCCCGCCGCATAGCGCGCCAACAGCGCCGCTTGCTCGGCTTTGGCCGTCACCAGATGCGCCTCCTTCACATGGCCGAACCCGCGGATCTTTTCCGGAATGCGCGCAAGCTCCACCGCAACCGCGTGATTGTCCGGCGTCAAGCTGGTTCCGAAGCGTTCAAGCAAGATCTCGTAATCGGCAATGAGCTGCCGTTCCGTCCGGCGCTCGGCTGTCCGGCCAAAGGGATCGAACGGCGTCCCGCGCAATCCCTTGAATCGGGCAAGCAGACCAAGCGCCTTCAGCATCCACGGCCCGAAGCTGGTCTTCATCGGCTCCCCTGTTGCCGGGTGCTTCCGGTTGAGGAACGGAGGCGCCATGTGGAAAGTCAGGCGGATGTCGCCGTCGAAAATGCTGTTGATCTGCCGGAGAAATGAGCCGGATGAGTAGAGCCGCGCCACCTCGTATTCGTCCTTGTAGGCCAGAAGCTTGGCATAATAGCGGGCCACCGCCTCGGTCAGCGCCGTCTCTCCTGGCATGATCCGGCTTTCCAGGGCCCGCACCGCCTCGACTCTTGCGCGATAGCGTGCGGCATACGCGGCATCCTGGTAGTTCGTAAGAAACTCGACCCGACGCGTGATGAGTTCATCAAGGGTCGTGGTCAACTGCTCCTGCCGCGTCGGCGGAATCGACCGCGCGATCAACCGTTCGACAACGGTCATGTCGTCATGGGCCACCCGACCCCAGCGGAAAGCAGAGAGGTTCATCGGCACCGCTTCGCCGTTGAGCTCAATGGCTTTCTCGATCGCCGCACCGGCCAGCGGCACCGCGCCTTTCTGATAGGCATAACCCAGCATGAACATATTGGCCGCCAGCGTATTGCCGAAAAGCTTGGCAGCCATGCCGGTCGCATCAACGAAATCAGCCTGTCCTTCGCCCGCTGCTGTGCGGATGGAGCGTTTCAGCCGCTCCGCCGGCAGTTGGTAATCAGGCTTGCGGGTAAACTCGCCCGACGCAACCTCCGCCGTATTGACCACGGCAATCGTCTCGCCGGGCCGCATCGAAGCCAGCACCTTCTTAGAGCCGGAGACGACGAGATCGCAGCCGAGAATGAGATCGGCGGCACCCGCTTCCACCCGGATGGAGTGGATATCTTCCGGGCTCCGCGCAAGGCGGATATGGGAATAGACCGCTCCCCCTTTCTGCGCGAGGCCGGCCATGTCGATCATGCCGCAACCGCGGCCTTCGAGATGCGCGGCCATGCCGAGGATGGCTCCCACGGTCACCACGCCCGTACCACCAACACCCGTGACGATGCAGGCCCAGGGATCATGTTCGAGATCGTGGAACGCGGGATCTGCGACCGTTGGAATGGCCTCGGCGCCCGCGATGCTCGCCGCCTTCTTCAACCGCGCTCCCTCGATGGTCACGAACGACGGACAAAAGCCTTCGAGGCAGGAAAAGTCCTTGTTGCAGTTGGATTGGTCGATACGGCGCTTGCGGCCATATTCAGTTTCAAGCGGCTGCACGGAAACGCAGTTCGATTTCTTGCCGCAATCGCCGCAGCCTTCGCAGACCAATTCGTTGATGATCACGCGCTTGTCGGGGTCGGGATAGGTGCCGCGTTTGCGCCGCCGGCGTTTCTCCGCCGCGCAGGTCTGGTCGTAAATCAGCGCGGTGACGCCCGGAATGGCGCTGAGTTCCTCCTGCACAAGGTTGATTTCCGAGCGGTGGTGAAAGGTAACGCCGGGCGGAAAATGGGCATCCGGCCCATATTTCGTCGGCTCATCGGAAACCAGCGCGATGCGCTCGACCCCCTCCGCGCGCACCTGCTGGGCGATTTTCCAGGGCGTCAACATCCCTTCATGCGTCTGCCCGCCGGTCATCGCCACGGCATCGTTGAACAGGATCTTGTAGGTGATGTTGGTCTTCGAGGCGATGGCCCAGCGGATAGCCAGGCTACCGGAATGGTTGTAGGTGCCGTCGCCGAGGTTCTGGAAAACGTGGTTGCGTGCAGAGAATGTCGATTCGCCGATCCAGTTGGCCCCCTCGCCGCCCATCTGCGTAAAGCCTTCGGTGCGGCGGTCCATCCATTGCACCATGTAATGGCAGCCGATACCGGCATAGGCTCGCGCCCCCTCCGGAATGACAGTGGATGAATTATGCGGGCAGCCCGAGCAGAAATAGGGCACACGCGAGGCAACTTCCGTCACCTTCTGTAGCGCGCCCTGCGCATCATTCAGCCGCTTGAGCCGCCCCCTGAGATCCTCATCCGGACGCCGCGCCAAAAGACGCTGGCCGATGGCGATGGCGATGTCATTGGGGTCAAGCGCCGCGGTCACCGGGAACAGCCAGTTGCCGCCCTCGTCCTTCTTGCCCACGACCACCGGCTGGGCAGCCGTGCCATAAAGCTCCTCGCGGACCTGCACCTCGATCAGGCTGCGCTTTTCCTCAACGACGATGATCGTCTCCAGCCCGCGCGCGAAATCCTTGAGTTCTTCGGGATCGATCGGCCAGGGGCAGGCAATCTTGAACAGTCTCAGGCCAATATGCCGCGCCTTCTCCGCGTCGATACCGAGCGTTGCCAGCGCCTCGCGCGTGTCGAGGTAGCTTTTCCCAACCGTGATGATGCCGATCGCCGGTTTGTCGCCGCCCCTGAAGATCATCTGGTTGAGGCCATTGGCCCGTACGTAGGCCAGCGCTGCCGCGCGCTTGAATTCGTGCAGCCGACGCTCCTGTTCAAGGAAATTGTCGCCCCGCCGAATGTTCAGTCCGCCCGCCGGCATGATGAAATTCCCCGGGCGAATGATCGAGACCCGATCCATCGATCCATCGACGGAAGCGGTCGATTCCACATTGTCCTTCACCGCTTTCAACGCGATCCAGACGCCGGCGAAGCGGCTCATGGCATAGGCGTGTTGTCCGTAGTCGAGGATCTCCTGCACCCCGGCAGGGTTGAGCACCGGAATCATGTGATCGACGAAGTTGAACTCCGTCTGATGCGCGTTGGTGGAACTCTCCGCCGTGTGATCGTCACCGGCGAGCGCAATCACGCCGCCATGCTGCGACGTGCCGGCCATGTTGGCATGGCGGAACACATCACCGGTGCGATCGACGCCCGGCCCCTTGCCATACCAGAGCGCGAAAACCCCGTCATACCTGCCCTCACCGTGCAGTTCCGCCTGCTGCGTGCCCCAGCAGGCCGTGGCAGCAAGGTCCTCGTTCAGCCCCGGCTCAAACCGGATCGGCGCAGCGGCGATGTCCTTCTTTGCTTTCAGAAGTTGCTGGTCGAGCCCCCCGAGCGGCGAGCCGCGATAGCCTGAAACAAAGCCCGCCGTGTTGAGACCGGCCCGTCGGTCGCGCTCTCGCTGCATCAGCAGCATCCGCACGATGGCCTGCGTGCCCGAAAGGAATACCTGCTCCTGCGCAAGATCGTACTTGTCGCCGAGCGTCACATCTCTGAGTGGCAGCGGAATTCCCATGGCGCTCTCCCTCGACACGGCAACCGGAACAGGACGATTCGACCGGCACCCATTCTCTCCGGCTTTTCATCCTTCGTATATGTCAACAACACTGACCTAAATTGGGGGCTTTTGCAAGTCCTTCCGGGGAGTGCCTTGAAGCGCGCCATCAATGGGCTGCAACCATGTCGTGCCTTCGGTGGGTTTCAGCCGGAGGCGATCATCAAATCGTTGGATTTCGCGGGGGCCCGGCCTAGGCTCCGGATACTGTTCGCAAGGTGATTTGCCTTGGGGGAAATCTGTGCCGTTTGTCCATGTTGATCGCCTGACCGTTGCCGCCATTGTTCAAGGCGTTTTCGATGATCCCTTTGCCGTGCTGGGCGAACATTTGGCCGGGCGGCGACATGTCGCGCGGGCCTTTGTGCCTGGGGCAGAGACTTTGAGGGCGACGACCCTGGACGGCAAAAGCCTCGGCGTGCTCGAGCGCACGCATCCTGCCGGCTTTTTCGAGGGGTTGATCAAGGCGCGGAAGCACCCCGGCCCCCTGCGGTTCGAAGCAGAGAATGCCGATGGTGCCTGGTGGTTTGTCGACCCATACTCCTTCGGGCCAGTACTGGGGCCGATGGATGATTTTTATGCCGCCGAAGGCACGCATCTGCGCCTTTATGACAAGCTCGGCGCCCATGTCATCACCCACGAAGGCATCCGGGGCACGCATTTCGCGCTGTGGGCACCCAACGCCCGGCGCGTTTCCGTCGTCGGTGATTTCAATCAGTGGGACGGGCGGCGGCACCTGATGCGCCGGCGGTCAGATTCCGGGCTTTGGGAAATCTTCCTGCCAGATGTGACGGAGGGGGCGGCCTACAAGTTCGAGATCATCGGCGCTGATGGCAGCCTGCGCCTGAAGAGCGACCCCTTCGCCTTTGCAGCGGAACTGAGGCCTGCCAACGCCTCGATCATCACCAACATCGACAATTTCGCCTGGACCGACGACGCCTACATGCACCGGCGCGGGCATGGCGAGGTGCGGCGGAAGCCGATCTCGATCTATGAGGTGCATCCCGGCTCCTGGCGGCGGCAGGCCGATGGGCATTTCCAGACCTACGATCAGCTTGCTGACGAACTCATCGCCTATGTCTGCGAACTCGGCTTTACCCATATCGAGTTCCTGCCGATTTCCGAGCATCCCTTCGATGCATCCTGGGGCTATCAGCAGACCGGTCTTTTTGCCCCAAGCGCGCGTTTCGGATCGCCGGATGGTTTTGCCCGTTTCGTCGACAAGGCCCATGCTGCAGGCATCGGCGTCATTCTGGATTGGGTGCCGGCGCATTTCCCCACTGATGCGCATGGCCTTGCCCTGTTCGATGGCACGGCGCTTTACGAGCACGCCGACCCCCGGCAGGGGTTTCATCCGGACTGGAATACGGCGATCTATAATTTCGGTCGGCGGGAGGTGACGAGCTTCCTGATCAACAACGCCCTGTTCTGGCTGGAGCGCTATCACATCGACGGCCTGCGCGTGGATGCGGTCGCTTCGATGCTCTACCTCGATTATTCGCGAAAAGAGGGGGAATGGATTCCGAACCGGCACGGGGGGCGCGAAAACCTCGAAGCCATCGAATTTCTCAAGCGCCTCAACACCGTCGTGCATGAACGTCACCCCGGCGTCCTGATGATCGCCGAGGAATCGACCTCTTATCCCGGTGTTTCGCAACCGGTGCATCTTGGCGGGCTCGGCTTCGGCTTCAAGTGGAACATGGGCTTCATGCACGACACGCTCGACTATCTGAAGCGTGATGCCATCCACCGGAAGCACCATCACAACGAACTGACCTTCGGGCTGATGTACGCCTTCAGCGAGAATTTCGTGTTGCCGCTCAGCCATGACGAGGTGGTGCATGGCAAGGCCTCGCTCCTGCACAAGATGGCCGGCGATGATTGGCAGAAATTTGCAACGCTCCGGGCCTATTACGGCTTCATGTGGGGCTATCCCGGCAAGAAACTGCTGTTCATGGGGCAGGAGTTCGGCCAGCGCCGCGAATGGAGCGAGGCGCGCGGGCTCGATTGGGATCTGCTCGCCCACGCGCCCCATGCCGGACTGCAACGGCTCGTCGGCGACCTCAACCGGCTTTATTGCACGACGCCGGCACTCCATGCGCGCGATTGCGAGCCGGCCGGCTTTGAATGGCTGGTGGTTGACGACGACGCCCGCTCCATCACGGTGACATTGCGCAAGGGGGCGACAAGTGACCCGCCGGCAGTCGTCATATCGAATTTTACCCCGATTCCGCGTGCGGGCACGGTCATTCCACTGCCGTTGGCGGGCAGCTGGTCCGAGCGGATCAATACCGACGCCGCAGTCTATGGCGGCACCGGCATGGGTAATCTCGGGCGAATCCACGCAACACCGGTCACGGGCGGGCGCTGGCCGGCACAGGCGAGGGTCAATCTTCCGCCACTCGCAACGCTCATCTTCACATTTGCTGGAACAGGCAGCGCTTGACGGCTTCTGCTCAAGGCTGGTCATATTCCGTTCACCATCGGAAGCGCAGATGCGCACCCGGCACCGGAGGGCCGTATCCATGTTCGATTCCAAGAAACTTCTCGATGCCCTGATTCAGGGCGCAACCCAGCCGTCTGGCGGTCAACAGGGTAGCAATAGCCTCGGTGGGCTGCTCGGCGGTCTGCTCGGCGGGGGACAGCAGGCCAATGCCGCGCCGCAGGGCGGCGGGGCCGGCGGCCTCGGAGATCTGCTCGGTCAGGTCCTCGGTGGCGCCAAGGGCGGCGCGCAGGGCGGCGGACTGGCTGATATGCTCGGCGGTCTCCTCGGCGGCGCCCAGCAGCAGATGCAGAACGCTGGCCAGCAGGTGGAAAACGCCGGTGGCCTCGGCGGCATTCTAGGCTCGATCCTCGGGCAGGCCGCAGGCGGCGCCCGCGATGCCGCGCGCGACGTCGATGCCGCGACCGGCGCCAGCGATAAACTGCGCCAGATGGTCGAGCAGGCGACGGGCCGGCAGGTGTCGCCCGACATGCTGAACCAGCTTAAGGACCTGATCGCCAACAACCAGCTTGCCGCAGGCGCGGCAGCCGGCGGGCTCGGCGGCCTTCTGCTTGGCACCAAGACGGGCCGCGGCATCACGACGTCGGCCGCCAAGCTCGGTGGTCTCGCGCTCATCGGCGGCCTCGCATACAAGGCTTACCAGAACTACCTCGACGGCAAGCCGCTGATCCAGTTCGGTGAACCTGTGGCAGCCCCGCCGAAGGCCTCCGCCTTCAATCCTGCTGCTGGCGACCAGCAGCGGAACGCCACACTGATGCTGCGCGGCATGATCGCAGCAGCAGCAGCAGATGGCACCATCGACGAAGCGGAAAAATCCGCCATCCTTGGTTCTGCGCAGGCGCAGGGCATGGATCAGGACACGCTCGACTTCCTCAACAACGAGGTGGCAAATCCGGCAGATGCCGCGACGCTGGCCGCCGAATGTCAGGGACCCGAGCAGGCAACGGCACTGTACACCGCCTGCCTCCTCGCCATCAGCGTCGATAACCGGGCTGAACGCCGCTTCATGGATGGGCTCGCCGAAGCGCTGGGGCTCGATGAGCAACTCGTTGCGCAGATAGAATCGGCAGCGCAGTCGGTCCGCCCTGCGGCATGACACGACATGCCCTTGACGATAGCGGGGGCATGAGCCGAACAGCGTATGGAAAAACGGCGGGTTACCCCGCCGTTTTTGCCGGTTTAGGGCAGCGCCAGCTTCATGCCCTCGTGACTGGCGACAAACCCGAGCCGTTCATAGAAGCGGTGGGCCTTTGTCCGCTGCTTGTGAGTGCTGAGTTGCACGGTGCGGCAGCCACGCGCCTGACACATCTGGATCGCAGTCTTGATGAGGCGGGCGCCATGGCCATGACCGCGCAGATCGGACGCAATGCGGACGCTTTCGATCTGGCCACGCCATGCCCCCTTGTTCGAGAGGCCGGGGATGAAGGTCAACTGGAAGCAGCCGATCAGTCGGCCACCCTGTTCCAGCACATAGAGCGCGTTGTTGGGGTCCCGGTCAATGGCAGCGAAGGCCGCAGCATAGGCTTTGGGATCGGCGCCCGTCTCGCGGGACGCACCGAGATCATCATCCGCCAGCAGCGCGACAATGGCCGGAACGTCGCCCGGCAGGGCTTCACGCAATACAAACCCGGTCATGGTCAATCCCGTGCGTTGCGACCGAGAAACTGGCCGATCCGGTCCAGCGCCCGCTCGATGTTCGCAAGACTGTTGGCATAGGAGAGGCGGATGTAACCCTCGCCATGCACACCGAAATCGGGCCCGCCAATGGTGGCAACGCCCGCCTGCTCCAGCAGCGCGGAGGCGAGTGGCTTGGCTTGCCAGCCTGTCGCCTTGATGTTCGGGAAGGCATAGAAGGCGCCCTTCGGCGTGACGCAGGAAACACCAGGCAACTTGTTGAGGCCGGCGACCACCGCCTTGCGCCGGGTGTCGAACTCGCGAAGCATCGCCCCCACGGCATCCTGCGGGCCGGTCAGCGCTTCCAGCCCGGCATACTGGGCTGAAGCGTTGACGCAAGAATAGGAATTGACCGCAAGCTTCCGCGCAGCCTCGTAGGCCCGCTCCGGCCAGACTGAATAGCCCATGCGCCAGCCTGTCATGGCATAGGTTTTCGACCAGCCATTGAGCAGGATCAGCCGGTCGACGATCTCGGGATAGTTCAAGAGACAGACATGCTCCTCGCCGTCATAGAGCATCTGGTCATAGATCTCATCCGACATGATGGCGACGCGCGGGAACTGTTCGAGCCCTTTCACCAGCTTGTCGACCTCGGCCTTCGGTGTGACGCCACCGGTCGGGTTGGCAGGTGAATTGATGATGAGCAGGCGCGTGCGCGGCGTGATCAGCGACAGCGTTTCCTCGGCAGAAAACGCAAAGCCGTTCACCTCGCGGATCGGCACCGGCACGGGTGTTGCGCCGGTGAATTCGATCATCGAGCGGTAGATCGGAAAGCCGGGGTCCGGATAGAGGATCTCGACGCCAGGCTGGCCGAACATCAGGATGGCCATGAACATCGTCACCTTGCCCCCGGGCACAATCATGACCCGGTCCGGCGAGACGGTTGCCCCAAACCTGCGGTGGAGATCAGCGGCGACCGCTTCACGCAGCGGCAGGATGCCGGTTGCGGGCGTATACCCGTGGTGCCCATCCTTCAGCGCCTTGATGGCGGCCTCGACGATGTTCGGCGGGGTTGCAAAATCCGGCTGGCCGATGCCGAGGTTGATGATGTCCTTGCCCTGACGCTGCAATTCGGTAGCGCGCGCCAGAACGGCGAAGGCGTTTTCCTCGCCAATACGCCCGAAGGCAGGGACGATTTCGAGCATGTCGCTTCTCCAAGGATGCTTCTGTCTTGTCTGATATCAGACAATTTTTGTATGACCAGTTGCAAATGCCGAACGTCAGGGCTTTCCTGCGCGGTAGAGATTTCCAGAATCGCCCGATAATGGGCAGGGAGGCACAGAATGGCCGGAAAGTCGTCGGGGTCAAAACCCACACCACAGAAAATTGAACGCCTGCGCTCCCGCGCCTGGTTCAACAACCCCCACAACATTGACATGACGGCGCTTTACATCGAGCGGATGCTGAATTTCGGCATGACCGTGGATGAGTTGCAGTCGGGCAAGCCGATCATCGGCATCGCCCAGTCGGGTTCCGACATTGCGCCCTGCAACCGACATCATCTCGAACTGGCCAAGCGTGTACGCGAGGGCATCCGCGAGGCGGGCGGCATCGCCTTTGAGTTTCCGCTCCATCCCATCCAGGAAACCGGCAAGCGCCCCACCGCGAGCCTCGACCGAAATCTGCAATATCTTTCACTCGTCGAGGTGCTCTACGGCTATCCGCTCGACGGCGTGGTGCTGACCACCGGGTGCGACAAGACGACGCCGGCGCAGATCATGGCAGCAGCGACCGTGGACATTCCGGCAATCGTGTTGTCCGGCGGGCCGATGCTGAACGGCTGGCACCATGGCGAACGCACCGGCTCCGGCACAATCGTCTGGAAGGCGCGCGAGCAACTGGCCAAGGGCGAGATCAACCACCGCGAGTTCATTGAACTCGTCGGTTCATCCGCCCCCTCCGTCGGCCATTGCAACACGATGGGCACGGCCTCGACCATGAACAGCCTCGCTGAAGCGCTCGGCATGTCGTTGCCCGGCTGCGCGGCCATTCCAGCGCCGCATCGTGACCGGCAGCAGATCTCCTACTGGACCGGCAAGCGCATCGTCGAGATGGTCTGGGAGGATCTGCGGCCCTCGAAGATCATGACCCGCGAGGCGTTCGAGAATGTGATCGCGGTCAATTCGGCGATTGGCGGCTCCACCAACGCACCGATCCACATCAACGCCATCGCACGGCATGTCGGGGTGAAACTCGACAATGATGACTGGGAGAAGATCGGCTACGACATCCCGCTGATCGTCAATCTCCAGCCGGCGGGCGAATATCTCGGCGAGGAATACTACCGCGCCGGCGGTGTGCCGGCGGTGGTGGCCGAACTCATTACCAAGGGCAAGATTCACAAGGCGCCGATCACCGTGAACGGCAAGAGCCTTTACGAGAACTGCGAGGGCAAGCTCACCGAGGATCGCAAGGTGATCTTCGCCTATGACAAGCCGATGAAAAAATCCGCCGGCTTCCTCAACATGAAGGGCAACATCTTCGACAGTGCCATCATGAAGACAAGCGTGATCTCGGACGAATTCCGCAAGCGCTATCTCGAAGACCCCAAGGACCCGATGGCATTCGAGGGCACGGCGGTGGTGTTCGACGGGCCGGAAGATTATCACAAACGGGTCGATGATCCGGCGCTCGGCATCACGGAGCGTTCGATCCTGTTCATGCGCGGCACGGGCCCGGTCGGCTATCCGGGCGCGGCGGAAGTCGTCAACATGCGTGCACCCGATTACCTGCTGCGCAAGGGGATCACGGCGCTGCCCTGCATCGGCGACGGGCGCCAGTCGGGCACCTCGGGCTCCCCCTCGATCCTCAACGCCTCGCCCGAGGCGGCGACCGGCGGCGGCCTTGCCATTCTGAAAACAGGCGACAGGGTGCGTGTCGATCTCGGCAAGCGGACGGTGAACATGTTGCTCTCGGCCGATGAAATTGCTGCACGGCGGGCGGAACTCAAGAAGAAGCCCTTCAAGATCCCGAAGTCGCAGACCCCGTGGCAGGAAATCCAGCGCGGCATCGTCGATGAACTCTCGAACGGCATGGTGCTGAAACCGGCAGTGAAATACCGGAAGATCGACAAGAAATTCGGTGTTCCGCGCGACAACCACTGAGCGTTGGCGACACCGCGAAGGCCCGGCACCGCGCCGGGCCTTTCTTTTTGCAGGCCGTCGCATTCCTGCTGTAGGCTTGCGGTGATGTGCTGGATGACCGGAGTGCTTGACATGACCGACCTTTCTCACTGGACGGGCGCAAAGGTGCCGGACGGGCGGGTTTTGTCCGGTCGCACCTGCCGGCTCGAACGGCTGGATCCGGCCCGGCATGGCGATGATCTCTGGGCAGCGGTCCAGAACCATGACCAGCTTTGGGATTATCTCGGATACGGCCCCTTTGCGGATGGCGCAGTCTTCCGCGCCTGGCTCGACAGCCGCGCGCCACTCTCCGATCCCTATGCCTATGTTGTCATCGACAGCCAGTCCGATCGGGCACTGGGTGTGGCGACGCTGATGGAAATCCGTCCGGCCATGGGCGTGATCGAAGTCGGGCACATCTTCTTCTCACCCGAGCTCCAGCGGACACCGGCGGCCACTGAGGCGATCTACCTTTTGGCGCGCCATGCCTTTGAGGATCTCGGCTACCGTCGGTTCGAGTGGAAATGCAACGCAGCAAACGCGCCGTCGCGCCGGGCCGCCCTGCGGTTTGGCTTTGTCTACGAGGGCACCTTCCGCCAGCACATGATCGTGAAGGGCAAAAGCCGCGATACGGCCTGGTTTTCGATCACCGACAATGAGTGGCCCTACATCGAACAAGCGTTCAGCCGCTGGCTGGCGCCCGGCAATTTCGATGCGCGGGGTGCACAGAAAATCGCATTGTCTGCCATCAACCAGCGCGAGATTTCCGTCGGATCGCTGGTGTTGACGCGCATGACGGGCGCCGATCGGGATGCCATCGAGGCCTTCCAGGAAGCGGCCTATGCGCGCAACCGCGCCATTCTTGGCGCTGAACCACTGCCGCTCAAATGGGATTACGGCACGATCTTCCTCGGAACGGAAGTATGGGGCGTGCACGACAAGGATGCGCTGGTTGGCCTTCTCATCCTGCGCCCGGGCGATGATGCATTACGCATAGAGAGCGTGGCAACCCTGCCGCAGGTCCAGGGCGGGGGCTATGGAAACGCCATGCTCAACGCCGCCGAGTTTCGTGCGCGCGACTGGGGCTTTGCGGCGATCCGTCTGCTCACAGGCGAGAAACTGACGCAGAATGTCGAGTGGTACCTGCGAAAGGGCTTCCACGTCGAAACGCTGGAGCGCCTGCCGGACCGCTCCATTGTCCACATGATCAAGCACCTGAGGGACTGAGCCCGTTCAGTTCCCACTGCGCATCAGGCTGAGCACGGCCCCCTGGCCCGCCCCCTTATCCCAGCCCGCACGGCGATTGCGCTCAAAGCTGAGGCGCTGGCCCTTGCCACCCACCAGCCACAACGTTCCATCCGTGATGTGCCAGGCCGTGGGCGCGAAAACGGTGATCCCGGCATCTCCGCAGCCCGTTGCGAGCTTTGCCGTACCCTGTCCGCCACTGGCAGCAAGCGCGACCGTACACCCGGTTTCGCGACCCTTGTCGCGCAGGAGGCTGTAGGTGCCGGCAACCTGCTGCATTGTCACAGGATCGGGCATACGCTGGGCGGCGGCGGCTGCCGCCGTGCGCGGCACTGCCGGGCGCTGGGCCTGGAGCGAAGCCATGCGCTTTTCCAGTGAAGCGCTCGCATGGGGCTTCAGACTGTAGGAGGCGTTGGTGACATCGCGGGCACTGGCGGTGCCGTCCTGACCCGCAGCGGAAAAATCAAGCAGCACCGCACCGACCGCGTTATGCAACCGGATGCGCGCATGGGGCGCTTCCTTCAACGGCTCGGCAGTCCAGGCCGCGACCGAAGCCATGATCGGCAGGGCGATGCGGCAATGCGGCGTAAAGCCCACCCCGTGGCCGCCCGGAACCGAAGCCGCACGCAGCACCACGAGGCACTTGCGCGTACCATCGGCATTGGCAATCTCATAACCACCGGCAAGGGCGGTCACTTCTGGGGAAGCGGCACGCGGCTGTGCGGCAACGGCAGACGAAACCAGTCCGGCGGCCAGAGCCAGGGAATAAACCGTCGCGTGTCTGTTCAATGCGTCACCCTTTTGCCGCCGGCCAGGGCGTCTCCGCGACGGGTGTCAGCGGCGCAAGCCCCTTCGAGACGGCAATGACATTATCGACGACGAGATTGCCCATCAAGTCACGCGTATGCACCGAGCCCGAGCCGACATGCGGCAGCAGGACGGCATTATCCAACGCAAGCAGAGCCGGAGGAATCTTCGGCTCGAACTCAAAGACATCAAGGCCGGCGGCGAGGATCTTCTTCTGTTCGAGGAATTCGATGAGCGTCGTTTCGTCAACAACCGTGCCACGCGCAACATTGATCAGCACGCCGTCCGGCCCCAGAGCCTCCAGCACCGCCCGATTGATCAGATGCTTGGTCGACGCTCCGCCGGGCAGAATCACCATCAGGATGTCGACGTCGCGCGCCATGGCGACAAGATCGGAGTAGAAGGGATAAGGCACGTCCGGTTGGCGGTTGCGCCCGTAATAGGCAAGCTTCAGCCCGAAGGCCTCCGCACGGCGGGCAATGGCCTTGCCGATACGCCCGAGGCCGACAATCCCCATCGTGCGTCCGCGAAGCGACGGCGACAGCGGAAAATTGCCTTCGCTGAGCCAGCGACCGGCCCGCAGATACTGCTCGGACTGCGGCAGCCGCCGCACAGTCATCAGCAGGAGGCCGAGTGCTGTATCGGCCACCTCCTCGTTGAGAACATCGGGCGTGTTGGTGACGGCAATACCCCGGCGCCCCGCTTCCACAGCGTCCACCATATCGTAGCCGACACCGAAATTAGAGACGATCCTGAGATCGGGCAAACGGTCGAACACCGCTGCGTCGATCCGGGAGCGGAAACCACCGACAAGCGCCCGGATGCCCGCACCATTCCGTTGCAGCCACGAGGTCTCGTCCGCCTCTTCCCAGAGTTTCGTCACCGGAAAGGTGCTGGAAAGACGGTTGGCAATCAACGGCATCACGGGGCCGTGGATGAGAACCTTGAAATCGCTCATGTCAAACTCCGGTCGGTACGGCTACTGCCGTTCCGGTTTAGCCCGATGCGGAGTTGTCTGACAACGTTTCTTTGCAATCAATCATCTTCGGAGAGATCATCGTCCCCGGATGCCGGCATCGTTGCAAGCGCCTGTGACAGCCTTTTGAGCAGCTTGCGCAGACGTTTGATATCTTTGCCGTCCAGCGCCTCGGAGATTTCGGTCTCCACTTCATCGAGCCGCAGCCGCAAGGCCTTGGCGCAGCGCTGACCTTCTTTCGTCAGCGAAAGCGTGGTCCGACGGGCATCCGCATCGCTGTCACGCCGATCGACCATTTTCTGGCCAACGAGCCTCAGCACCATCTTTGAAGCAGTGGGAGGCCGGACATTGAGGGCTTCGGCCAGTTCGCCAACAGTCATTTCTGTCTTGTCGGCCAGCAGCAGAAGAGCCTGTTCCTGCCCGGCGAACAACCCGAGATCGGCAATGGCATGGGCCACGCGCGCCCTATAGAGTCGCGCGGCGCGCTGAAGAACCTTCCCGACTTCGCTGCTCATATCCGCCGTCCGCCATGTCCTGAATGCGTCAAAAAAGCCCTTGCAAGCTGGAACGCTCGTCGCCACTTGTCTTTCATGGCGCAACTTCATGACAGTCATGTGACAATCGACATCACCGGGATGACCTGTGCAGCTTGCTCGGCACGGGTCGAGACGGTTCTGTCCCGTCAGCCCGGCGTGATCGAAGCCCGGGTCAGCTTGCCGCTGGAGCGGGCCGATGTGTCCGTTTCCGATGCCGAAGCAGCAGCCGGTCTCGTTAAGGCCATTGAAGATGCCGGTTATCACGCGCGACTGCGCGGAGAGAGCAGCGCGGACCGTCGTGCCGCACGTGAGGCAAAAGCAAAGGAACACGCGGCCCTTCGCAGCCGGACACAGGGGCTTGCCGCTCTGGCCACGCTGCTGGCGCTGCCCTTCCTCATCGACATGACGCGGATGATGATCACCGGCGAGCATACGCCCGCCATCCCGCCCCTCATGCAGGCTGTGCTGGCGACAATCGTTCAGATCGTCTGCGGAGCGCGCTTTTATCGCGGGGCCTTTGCCGCTTTACGCAGCGGCTTTGCCAACATGGATGTGCTGGTTGCCGTGGGAACGAGCGCGGCCTATGGCGTCAGTCTCTACAACCTCCTGAGCGACCGGGTTCATCACGGCGGCGGGCTCTATTTCGAAGCCAGTGTCACGGTCATCACCTTCCTGCTGATCGGCAAGGTGCTGGAAGGCAAAGCGCGAAGCGGAGCGGGCGCAGCGCTCGAAGCTCTGGCCCATGCCGTGCCGCAGACCGCCACCAGAATTGTGGGCGGACTCGAAGCCAATGTTGATGTCGCCAGCCTCAAGGCAGGCTACATCGTGCTCGTCAGGCCCGGTGCGCAGGTGCCGGCAGATGGCACGATCACCGAAGGGGTGGCCGCATTCAACGAAGCCCTGATCACCGGCGAGAGCCTGCCGATATCGCGCGGGCCGGGCGACCGGGTGGTCGCGGGCAGCGTCGCGACGGGCGGCAGCGTCCATGTCAGTGTCACCGCCACGGGGGACGATACGCGCCTGCAACGCATCGCCCGATTGATCGAAGATGCGGACATTGCCCGTTCGCCGGTGCAACAACTAGCAGACCGCATTTCGGCGGTCTTCGTACCGGCGGTGCTGGTCATTGCGCTTCTGGCGGGCATCGGCTGGTATCTCGCTCGCGGCGATGGCGAAGTGGCAATGCTGGTCGCGGTGGCGGTCCTGGTCGTTGCCTGCCCTTGCGCGCTGGGGCTCGCGACGCCGATTGCGCTGGTGGCAGGCGCGAATGCGGCAGCAAAAGCCGGGTTGATCGTGACCGATCATTCGGCGCTTGAGGCGGCTGGACGCGTCACGCGCATTGCCTTTGACAAGACAGGGACCCTCACACGCGGCTTGCCGGCCGTTGCAGCCATTGCCGCATCGGATCGCCGGCAGGTGCTGGGGCTTGCCGCCGCGCTCGCCAGCCGCTCCGATCATCCGCTCGACCGGGCGCTGGTTCAGCAGGCGTCCGAGGACGGCCTCGCCCTGCCCGCAGTCGCTGATTTTACCGCCATATCCGGCGGCGGGCTCTCTGGCCGGATCGAGAAGCAGGTTTACCGGCTTGGCAACGGATCTTTTCTCCGCGCTCAAGGTGTGGAGGCGACGCAGCTTGACGCGCTCATTTCGGGCGAAGATTTCCGCAAAGCCGGTTCAATCGCCTATCTTGCCCGCGACAGGGAGGTGCTGGGCGCGTTCGGCTTTGCGGACGAGCCGCGTCCGCAGGTCGGGGAAACGCTGGCAGGGCTTGAAAAGCTCGGGGTTGCCGTCACGGTTCTTTCCGGCGACCGGACCGAGGCCGTGCAGGCTTTTGCGCGGCAGTTCGGACTTCAGGATGCCCGGGCCGGCCTGACGCCCGAAGAGAAAATCCGCTCTGTCCACGACATGATGGAAGCCGGCGCGGTGCTGGGCGTGGTCGGCGACGGCATCAACGATGCGCCGGCGCTTCGTGCCGCTGATCTTGGCATGGCGATGGGAACCGGCACGGATGCGGCCAAGGCGGCTGCAAGCGTGACGCTGGCCCGGCCCGACCCGCGCCTTGTGCCAGCAATGGTCCGGGCCGGACGGGCGACACGCGCGACCATCGCCCAGAATCTCGCCTTCGCTTTCCTGTTTAACGGCATCGGGATTCCGCTGGCCGCCATGGGCAAGCTGACGCCCGCTCTGGCCGGCGCGGCGATGGCGCTGTCATCCGTCTCGGTCGTGCTGAACGCCTGGCGGCTGGCCCGGCGGGATTTTGCGCCGGGGAACGATCACTCCGAACGCCAGGGATAGGTCCAGGTCTCGGTCAGCGCCCTGTTCCCAGCCTTGAGGAAGGCGCGAAGATCCGTGACCTGCCCGGGCGGCGCCTCGACATCGATCAGGGCCCGGAAGCCACGGGTCACCGGGTTCGGCATCAATGTCGTGCGCAGGACCTTGCCCACGGAGGCAGAGGCAACGACCTGCACCTTCTGCGGCGCGGCAAGATGGTAGCCGAGATCACCGCCGGCGAAATCGACGATGAAGCGAATCGAGCCCGGCGTGTTTGCCTCATTCGAACCCAGGGCGCGCGGCCGGGTGCGGAAGGTGTGGATGGCAACGCCGCCTGGGCTGAGGTCCTCGGTGCCATTGAGAGCCCGCATCCGGTAGCGGAAGGTCAGTGTCTGGCCAGGCTCGACCGGCGCTTTCGGCCGCCAGAACGCGACAATGTTGTCGTTCGTCTCGTCAGCCGTCGGCAGTTCGACCAGTTCCACCTGCCCCTCGCCCCACCCCTCGTGCGGCTCGATCCAGTAACTTGGACGCCGTTCGTAGTTCAGATCGAGATCCTGATAATGCTCGAAGGTCCGGTCGCGCTGCATCAGCCCGAAGCCGCGGATGTTGTTGTCGAGGAACACCGAGTTTTCCGGCTCGCGCGGGTTGCGCAAGGGGCGCCATATCCACTCCCCTGCCCCCGAATGGATCAGCAACCCATCCGAATCATGCAGTTCCGGGCGATAGTCGTCGCGGTAGCGCCGGTCGTTTTCGCCAAGGAAGAACATCGAGGTCAGCGGCGCAATGCCAAGGCGCGCGACAGGCTTCCTGATGAAGAGATTGGCCAGAACCTCGACGGTCGTCTGCACGCCGGGAAAAACAAGAAACTGGAAAGCGCCGGTCAGGCTTTCGCTTTCCATCAGCGCATAAATCACCGCATGGTCAGCGTCCGGCCCCGGCTGCTCAACCCAGAAATTCGTGAAGACCGGGAACTCTTCTTCCTTTGCCCCGACATTGACCGACGCGCCGCGTGCCGACAGTCCATAATGCTGATCGCGCGACAGGAACCGGAAGTAGCTCGCCCCGAGAAACGAGATCAGTTCGTCATAAACGCCGGGATCGTTGAGCGGAGAGTGGAGGCGGAAGCCCGCAAAGCCGAGGTTCACCGGCAATGGACGGTCAATCTTCAGCTTTCCGTAGTCGAAGAGATTGGCGGCATAGGGGATCGGCGCAGGCACGCCGTCACGGATGATATTGATCGTCACCGGGCGCTTGTAGAGAAAGCCGAGGTGGAACAACTGCATCCGGAAGGGGCCACCGGCGCCGCCGAGCAGCGCGCGGTCTGGACGGAAGCGGATGTCGCGCCACAGATCGAAATCGAGCTTGGCGATCGGATCCGGCAGCGGCGGGGGCACCGGATCAAACGGCACGCCAACGAGCGCTCGCGCCCGCTTGACCACGTCATCATAGCGGAAATTCGCCGGGGCCGTCTGCTGGCTCGCCTGTGGCACCGGTGGCGGAGGCGCGGACGAAGGCGCCTGGGCCCGCGCAGGTTCCAGAACAACAGGCAGAAGCGTGGCGGCGGAGGACAGAAGCAGCGAACGACGGGTCAGTGTCACGTCAGATTTCCGTGGGAAAGGGCATTGGTTCAGATGTGGCTGGCGCACTGCATCGCGTCAAGAGCGACGCATGGCCAGACAATTTAACCATCGCGTGACGCTGTTCACAGGCCTGGGTTAAATTTTGGTCAGGGAGCACATTTTTTCTTGTGGCGAAGGGCAATCGACCGTATAGCGGTCCTGCCCAATTTCGCACGTGCCTGTGGTTGCGTGCTGGTCGGTGGATCTCCGGACAAGAGGCCGGAAAAACGCCAGTCGTTTGGGAGGAAGCCGCTCAGGCATTCCTCGCTGAATACGGACCAGCAGCCGGAGGCGAACCGGCGGCCCCGCCCGAAGCGGGTGACGCAGCTCAAAGCAACGACGGAGCGGGCTTTTTTGGTCTCTGCCGGGTTCCAAGTCCGGCGAACTGAAGAGGCTTGTCCATCTTGCCGGGCGTGCGGCGGGGTTTCCCCACCAAACGATGGCGTGTCATCTCTCTGGTTAACGGACCGTTAACCGGAGCGAAACCGTCAAACGGCGCAGCACCGTCGGCTCCTTCGCGGGAGCCGGCATCGGGGAATGACCGCTGGCTTTGCGTCTCCATCGCGCAAGGCCCTGCCAAACTCCCCCGAACTCTTGTTTTCGCCAGATCCGGTCCAGAGGGACTGGAAGGGGATGCTGCCATGACGAACCGCATTCGCGAGTTTCTCCGCACCCGACGTGATGACGGCCCCTGCGTGGTCGTTGATCTTGATGTCGTGCGCGACAATTACCTGACCTTTGCCAAGGCCCTGCCCGACACGCGCGTGTTTTACGCCGTCAAGGCCAACCCGGCCTATGAGATCCTTGAGCTCCTGGCCAAGCTCGGCTCCTGCTTTGATTGCGCCTCGCTGGGCGAGATCGAGGAAGTGCTGGCGACCGGCGCGACCGCCGACCGCATTTCCTTCGGCAACACGATCAAGAAGGAACGCGACATCGAGAAGGCCTACGAGCGCGGCGTGCGGCTTTTTGCCGTCGATTGCGAGGCTGAGGTCGACAAAGTGGCGCGCGTCGCCCCGGGCTCGAAGGTGTTCTGCCGTATCCTCGCCGATGGCAAGGATGCCGAATGGCCGCTGTCGCGCAAGTTCGGCTGTGAGCCGGCGATGGCGCCGCGCGTTCTGGAACATGCCCATCGCCACGGCCTGGTTGCCTACGGCGTGTCGTTCCATGTGGGTTCGCAGCAGCGCAACCCGCAGGCCTGGGACAGTGCGCTCGAATCGGCGGCGTGGATCTTCCGCGAGATGCAGGACCGGGGCATCACGCTCTCGATGGTCAACCTCGGCGGCGGCTTCCCGACCAAGTATCTCAAGGAGATCCCGGGCGTTCCGTCCTATGGGCAGGCGATTTTCGCGTCCTTGCGCAAGCATTTCGGCAACCGCATCCCGGAGACGATCATCGAGCCGGGCCGCGGCATGGTCGGCAATGCCGGCATCATCGAAACCGAGGTCGTGCTCGTGTCGAAGAAGTCGGACACCGACAAGGTGCGCTGGCTCTATCTCGACATCGGCAAGTTCCACGGCCTGGCCGAGACGATGGATGAGGCGATCCGCTATCCGATCCGCACGCCGCGCGATGGCGACGATCTCGAAGCGTTCATCATCGCCGGCCCGACCTGCGATTCGGTGGACGTTCTCTATGAGAAGGAGCCGTACATGCTGCCTTTCTCTGTCGAGATTGGTGACAAACTGCTGATCGAGGGCACCGGAGCCTATACGACGACCTATTCGTCGCAGAACTTCAACGGCATTCCGGGCCTGAAGCAGTACGTCATCTGACGGTTCGCCCTCCCGGTTCCGACCGGGAGGATGTCCCCCACATCCCGTTCGGCGGCCCCGCGAGGGGCTGGTGCGAGGGTCTCCTCTTCGGTGAAGGAGACTTTCGATATGCTGCGCATTGTCGAAGAATCCCTTTCGGACGTTACCGCGCGCGAGGCGCTGCTCGATGCAGCCTTCGGGCTGGAACGGCATGCCAAGACCTGCGAGCGGCTGCGCGAAGGGCGCTTGCCGGCCCGCGGTCTTGCGCTTGTCGCCCGCGATGGCGAAACCCTCGTCGGAACGCTCCGTTTCTGGCACGTCGAGACCGGTGATGGTCGCCCGGCCTTGATGCTCGGGCCACTCGCAGTGGCGGAAAGCCATCGCGCGCTCGGCATTGGCGGCAAGCTGATGCGCCGCGGCCTGACGCTGGCTGGCGCCTATGGACATTCGGCAGTGCTGCTCGTCGGCGACGAGCCGTATTACAAGCGATTCGGTTTTTCGCGGGCGCTTGCCTCCAATCTCGATCTGCCGGGCTGGGTTCAGCCGGAGCGCTTTCTTGGGCTGGAACTGCAACCGGGTGCACTCGCCGGCGCCGGCGGACTGCTGAGGGCGACCGGGACGATCGATCCCGCAGTGGCGCCGGGGCTTGCGGATCCACCGTTCGGCCTCGCCTCGGAACGCCTCAGCGACTGACGATTCTCCACGCCCTTACCTTGACTCGCAGCGACCGGGACCTGAAAACCCGGTCGCATGTTTCTTTGATCAGACGTAGTGAGGACCTGACATGACCGACTGGCCTGTTCATGGCTCGATTTCCGGCCCGATCGTGATGATCGGCTTTGGCTCCATCGGCAAAGGCACGCTGCCGCTGATCGAACGGCATTTCAGGTTCGACCGCTCACGGCTGGTTGTCATCGACCCGGAAGACAAGGATCGGGAGCTTGTTGAAAAGCTGGGCTACCGCTTCATCCAGCAGGCGGTCACGCGCGACAATTATCGCGAGCTTCTCGGCCCGCTGCTGACCAATGGTGGCGGACAGGGTTTCTGCGTTAATCTGTCGGTCGATACCGGTTCGGTCGATATCATGACCTGCTGCCAGGAGATCGGCGCCTTCTACATCGATACGGTGAACGAGCCGTGGGTCGGCTTCTACTTCGATTCGAGCAAAGGACCCGAGGCGCGCTCCAACTACGCCCTGCGCGAAATAACAATGGCGGCCAAGGCAAAAGCAGTGGGCAAGACCACGGCTGTCTCCTGCTGCGGCGCCAACCCCGGCATGGTCTCGTGGTTCGTCAAGCAGGGCCTCGTCAACATCGCGCGCGACCTTGGCATCAGCCATGTCGAACCGAAAACCCGCGAGGACTGGGCGAAGCTGATGCAGACGGCGGGCGTCAAGGGCGTGCATATCGCCGAACGCGACACCCAGCGCGCCAAGTCACCAAAGCCGGCGGATGTCTTCGTCAACACCTGGTCGGTGGAAGGCTTCGTCTCGGAAGGGCTCCAGCCTGCTGAACTTGGCTGGGGCACGCATGAAAACTGGATGCCGGAGAACGGACGAACCCACGACAAGGGCTGCCAGGCCGCGATCTACCTGCTCCAGCCGGGCGCGAACACGCGCGTCCGCACCTGGTGTCCAACGCCGGGCGCGCAATACGGCTTCCTTGTCACACATAACGAATCGATCTCGATCGCCGACTATTTCACGGTGCGCGACGGGGCCGGCAAGGCGGTTTACCGCCCCACCTGCCATTATGCCTATCATCCGGCCAATGACGCGGTTCTCTCCTTGCACGAGATGTTCGGCGCAGGCGGCGTGCGCCAGTCCAGCTGGCATATTCTCGACGAAGACGAGATCGTCGACGGCATCGATGAACTCGGCGTGCTGCTCTATGGACACGGCAAGAATGCGTATTGGTACGGTTCGCAGCTTTCCATCGAGGAAACCCGGCGCATTGCGCCTTACCAGAACGCAACGGGCCTTCAGGTGACTTCGGCCGTGCTTGCCGGCATGGTCTGGGCGCTTGAAAACCCCAAGGCCGGCATCGTCGAGGCCGACGAGATGGACTACAAGCGCTGTCTTGAGGTGCAAATGCCCTATCTCGGCCCGGTGCTTGGTTATTACACGGACTGGACGCCCCTCGATAACCGCGAAGCACTGTTCAGGGAGGATCTTGACCGGTCCGACCCCTGGCAGTTCCGGAACATTCTGGTGCGTTAAGGCGAATCCCGCAACCGTTCGGGGGCCAGTTCCACGGCCCCCGAAAGCCCATCATGCCTCATATTGCCGGCGATATGCCAACCGGCGGTCCAGCATCCGCTTCGGTGCACCGAAGAGGCGCGCGATCAGCCAGCCGACGAACCCGCCGATCAGAGCCATGATACCGCCCTCGGTGGTCACTGGCAGGGCCGGTTCGTAGATATTGAGGGTCTTTTTCGCCAGATCATGATCACCCGCAGTGACCAGTGAGACAATGCGCACGAAAGCGCTGTCGTTGGCCATGATCTCCTGCTGGGTGGACAGACGGTCAAGCCGCCCGATGGTATTCCGCATCGAGATGCCGCGCTTGCGGAAGAGGTCATCGCTCGAAGCCAGGTGACGCTGCAATGCCGCCTCGCGCGTCAGGTTCTCGCTTGCCGCATCGGCATCGAACCGCTCGACGAAAGCGCGGAGTTCGTCCACGGCGCCACCGATGCGTTGCCGATACTGCTGGGCAAATTCAGGAACCTGCGAAAAGATCAAGCCACTGGCGACAACCATTGCACCTGTCAACAATCGTCCAATCATCGCACATCCTCCGTCTGCCGGCTCAGCCCCCGGGCAATGTCAGAAGGCCAGCCCTGCCATCATCGGTACCGAACACGACTCGGTTGCCCGTCCCATCCCACGCGAGCGCAGTAATGGCCCCGCCCGGACCCGCGTTGCGCACGAGCAGTTCGGACGCGTCAGTCAGACGGACGAGCAGGATCAGGCCATCCTCATAGCCGATCGCAAGCACGAGTGCCTTCGGGTGGAAGGTGGTGCGGCTGACACGGCGCGGACGGACGCCGCATTCGCGCGGGGCCTTGCCGGTTGGGCCGCTGCCGGCGAAAGGCCAGATGATCGCGGCTTCCGCGCCCGAGGTGGCCAACCAGTTGCCATCGCCCGACCACGATAAAGAGCGGGTTTTCGCGGGATAGCCGGACATGCGCATATGCGTCTTTTCCGGCAGCTTCCAGCCGTGCAACTGGTTTTCCTGCATCGTGGTGACAACAAAGCGCCCATCCTGCGACCAGGTGACATCGATATGGACGCCCTTCCATTCGAGCCTCTCCGGCGGAGCCGCGACATTCGGGAACCACAGGCTGGCGCCATCAGCATGGGCGATGGCAAGACGATAGCCCTTGGGCGCAAAGGCGAGGCCGCGCGAGGATGAGGGCGCGGCGAAGGTCTTGAGCGCGCCCTTGCCATCGCGGGCAGAGACCGTTTTACCGGTGCTCCAGGCAGTCGCGCCGGAGGGGCCAAGCGCCACGGCGTCAATCCAGCGGCCCGTCTCACGGGCAATCTCGGCGGGCGCTTTGTCGCCCTCCAGCAGCATAACGCGCCCATCATCGCCACCGGTGAGCAGACGCTCGCCATCAGCCGCGGCGACCAGCACCGCACCATCATGCGCTTCAAGCCGGCGCGGCGCATCCGGATTGCCCACGAGAATCGCCCCGTCGCCCAGCGCAAAGACCGGGGATTCACCGAGAAAAGCGGCCATCGTGACATGGGCGCCGGCGTCAAATTCGGTGACGTATTGCGTCAGCGTATTGTCAGGCGCAGCCATCGGTTACGCCTTGCAGGCGAGGAAGCCCTTGCGGATCTCGTCCTTTTTCAGATTACGACCAATGAACACGATCTTCGAGGTGCGCTTCTCATCGGAGCGCCATTCGCGCTGCACATCCCCGTCCAGGATCATGTGTACGCCCTGATAGACAAACCGCTTTGGCTCTCCCTTGAAGGCAAGAATGCCCTTCGAGCGCAGGATATCCGGCCCGTCGCGCTGCACGAGATCGTTGATCCAGGGCATGAATTTGTCCGGATCGACATCACCATCGATTTCTACAGACATCGACTGCATGTCCTCGTCGTGATGGTGGTGGTGCCCGGCGTCGAGAAAATCCGGTTCGAGTTCGAGCACGCGTTCGAGATCGAAGGCACCGCGATCCAGAATTTCGGAGAGGGGCACATTCGACTTCACGGTGCGGATCAGCCGAGCGTAGGGATTGATGGCGCGGATGCGGGCCTCGACCTCGGCGAGTTCCGCTTCGGTCACAAGATCGGTCTTGTTGACGAGGATAACATCGGCAAAAGCGATCTGGTTCTTGGCTTCCGGCGCATCCTTGAGGCGGCTCGACAGCCACTTGGCGTCCGCAACGGTGATGATGGCATCGAGCCGGGCCCTGTCCTGCACGTCCTGATCAACAAAGAAGGTCTGCGCAACGGGGGCGGGGTCGGCAAGGCCGGTCGTCTCGATGATGATGGCGTCGAACTTGCCCTTCCGTTTCATCAACCCTTCGATGATGCGAATCAGGTCGCCGCGCACGGTGCAACAGATGCAACCGTTGTTCATCTCGAACACTTCCTCATCGGCACCGACGACGAGATCGTTGTCGATGCCGACCTCGCCAAACTCGTTGACGATGACGGCATAGCGGCGACCGTGATTCTCCGTCAGGATGCGGTTCAGCAGCGTTGTCTTGCCGGCACCAAGGTAGCCGGTGAGGACGGTGACGGGAATTTTTTCGGCCATGGCAATCTCTGGGGTGGCGGCAGCCAACCCTCAGGGAGTCAGCACCTTGGCGATCTCTCGCACGTTATGACGCATCATGTCGATATAGGTGGCCGCAGGACCATTCGCCAGAGATAACGCGTCCGAATAGAGTGTGCCACCGACCTTTGCGCCCGATTCGCGGCCGATTTGCTCGATTTTGCGCGGATCGGAGACATTTTCGATAAACACCGCCGGCGCCTTCAGCGTCCGGAGTTGACGGATGATCTTCGCCATATCGGCAGCAGACGGCTCGCTTTCCGCTGAAATCCCCTGAAGCGCCGCCGTCCTGAAGCCGAACTCCGCAGCAAAATAGCGGAAGGAATCGTGGGTCGTGACCAGAAGGCGGTTATCCTGCGGAATGGCACCAAGCACTGCTTGTGCCTCGGCAATCAGCGTGTCGAGGCGAACGATATAGGCCTTCAGGTTGTTGCCATAATCAGCGGCACCGGCAGGATCGGCTGCACTGAATGCGCTGGCAATCGCTGCCGCATAACGTTTCGCGTTACTGATCGACTGCCAGGCATGGGGATCGTGACCGCCGCCGTGCTCGCGTTCATGGCCGTGACCGGAGTCTTTTGCCTTGACGAGCGGCTTGACGTCCCGGCTCACGACCGTGGGCTGCACCTTGCTGCCGGAGGTTTTGATCAACCGGGCAATGAACGGTTCATAGCCAAAGCCGTTGACGAGGATGACTTTCGCGCCCGCGACCATCTTGACGTGATCGGGGCTGGGCTGGAAGCCATGCGCATCCTGATTGGCACCAACGATATCGGTTACCGCCACGCGGGGGCCGCCGATCTGCCGCGCCATATCGCCGAGGATTGAGAAGCTCGCCAGCACAGGGAGCGGTGTTGACGTTTGCGCATAGACGAACTGTGTCGAGCCGGTCGCAGCGATCAAGGCAATGAAAGTCCGTCTGTCAAACATCGAGGAATCCTCTCGTTGAGGTGTTCAGGCCCTGAAGTGGCTCCGCGGCCGCAATTGTCGCACGATGCCACCGGCACGCCCGACGATGATCGAAATGAGGTAGAAGGCACCTGCCACCAGAATGATCGTTGGCCCGGATGCGAGGCCCGCATGGTAAGACAGCAACAGCCCCAGATACCCGGCTGTCAGGGCATCCATGACTGCAAAGGCCAGCATCGCCGGCAGCCGCACGGTCCAGAGGCGGGCCGTGGCGGCAGGCAGCACAAGAATGCCAACGGCCAGCAGCGTACCGAGCGCATGAAAGGCCCCCACGAGGTTGAGAACGACCAATCCCAGAAAGGTGAGGTGCACGAACGGGCCGATCCGGCTTTGCGTGGATAGAAAGATCGGATCGACAAATTCGAGCACCATGGGACGCAGCAACAGCGCCAGCGCAATCAGCGTCAGGCCCGTGACAGCCACCATCAGCAGCAGCGTTTCATTATCCAACCCCAAAATCGAGCCGAACAGCACGCGGAAAATATCGACATTCGAGCCACGCGCCGAAAGCAGGGTGACGCCGGCCGCCAGCGACACAATGTAGAATGCGGCCAGCGATGCATCCTCCCGAAGGCTTGTCGAGCGGGCGACAAGACCGGCGAGGATGGCAACGACAAAGCCGGCAACGAGCCCGCCAGCTGTCATGGCCCCCAGTGACAGGCCCGAGATCATATAGCCGATGGCCGCGCCGGGCAGGATGGCGTGGGCCATGGCATCCCCGATGAGACTCATCCGGCGCAACATCAGGAAGACACCGATCGGGGCCGCACCCAGCGACAGGATCAGAATGCCGGCCAGCGCCCGGCGCATGAAGGAGAACTCGGCGAACGGACCGATGAGAAAGTCATAGGCTGACATCAGGCGACCTGTTCGCAGATGTGGGCACTGCGGTCGATGGCCTCCACCATTCTCCGCGCGACGATGGTGTTGTCCGCGCTCAGAACCGCTTCGGTCGGCCCCCAGCCGACCATCTCGCGGGCCAGCAGAAGAGCCGACGGGAAATGGCGACGCACCAGCGGCATATCGTGCAGCACGGCAACAACGGTGCGCCCCTCCTCTGTCCAGCGGGAAACGAGTCCGAGGAGATCCTGAACCGTCTGCTCGTCGATCGCGGAAAAGGGCTCATCGAGCAGAATCACCGGCGCGTCCTGCATCAGAAGCCGAGCAAACAGCACCCGCTGGAGTTGGCCGCCGGAAAGCGTGGAGAGAATCCGGGCTTCAAACCCGCCGAGGCCGACAGCATCAAGCGCATGTTCGATCTCGATGCGGATGGCGCGACCGAACGGACGGAAGAAACCAACCCGCCGCAACGCGCCCATCGCCACGAAGTCATGGACGGTGATCGGAAAATCCCGGTCAACCTCGGCAGCTTGCGGGAGGTAAGCGAGACATCGGCGCGTCTCGGGCGTCATGACGATGCTGCCACCGATCGGCCGCAGCAACCCGGCGATGCCTTTCAGCAGCGTCGACTTCCCCGCGCCATTCGGACCAACGACGGCCAGCCGGCTGCCAGTGGGCACGGTGCCGCTGACATGATGGACGGCAGGATGCCGGTCATAACCGAGCGTGAGGTTTTCAAGCGTGATTGCAGCGGGCATGTCAGGCGCCCAATGCCCAAAGGGTCGCCGCCCAGATCGTGGCCAGTGCGACACCGACAATCACCAGACGCCCGCCAACACCGGCAGCCAGCAACGACGGCGCCACCGGGCGCTTCAAGGCCCCTTCGTGGGCATGATCATGGCCACAGGCGCAGGCGGGACCATGAGGATGGTCGTGGGCATGATCATGGGCTCGGTGCAGTGTCTGATGATCGGTCATAAAAATGTAATATTATAACATTCGCTTTCGATCAACAGGCAATTGCGCAGCGCTGGGTCCAAACCTGCGGACGCAACTCAGCCGTGGGTTACGCCCTCCGTGTGCTGAGATCGGTTCCAGATCAGAACGGATGATATTGGTAGAGCCAGCTTTCGCTCAGCGGTTTGCCATCAAGGCGCAGGAACAGCCGCATCTCGACCGGCTCCGTGCCCTCGGCATGGAAATCGAACTGCGCGCGCCAATGGCCTGGCACATCATCGGGCACGGCTTCGGTGAAAACATATGAGAAGGTGCCGCGCGAGGCCCAAAGCACCGCTTCCGGCCGAACGCCGGATGGCAGCCCCTTCAGCGGCGCACCTTCAAACTCGACCATGAATTTGCGCACACCTTTCGGTCGCGGCTGGCCCGGCTGGCCGCCATTGCCCATGCGCGTCGCAACCACCCGGGCGAGCGGCGTCGGAAACGGCTCATCCGCCGTCCAGTAGAGCTTGTAGCGGAAGGCGAGGCTATCACCGGCCTTCACCGGAGCTTCAGGCTGCCAGGCGGCGACGACGTTGTCGTGGATCTCATCGTCGGTGGGAATCTCGATAAGCTGCACCGCGCCCTTGCCCCAGTTGCCGATCGGCTCGATCCAGAGGCTCGGACGGCGTTCGTAATAAACGCCATCCTGATAATGATCGAACAGCCGGTCGCGCTGGAGCAGACCAAAGCCCTTGGGGTTGGTGTCACCGAAGGCTGAGGCGATCGTATGGGCTGGATTGTTCAGCGGGCGCCAGATCCGCTCGCCGGCCCCGGTCCAGATAGCAAGACCATCGCTGTCATGCACTTCGGGTCGCCAGTCGGCCGCGGTCGGTTTGGCGGTCTCGGAGAACCAGTACATCGAGGTCAGGGGCGCTATGCCGAAACGCTTGACGGGCTTGCGCACAAAAAGCCGACTATCGACCTCCATCGTCACCGCCTTGTCGCGCTGCATGTCGAATCGGTAGGCGCCAGCAACCGAAGGGCTGTCGAGGAGGGCATAGACCCTGACGGAATGGGCATTCTTGCCCTGTTCCAGCCAGACATGGGTAAAGTCGGGAAATTCTTCCGGCGTACCGACAGCCGCGTCGATCATCAACCCGCGTGCGGAAAGGCCGTATTGATAAAGTTCGCCGATGGCGCGGAAATAGGACGCGCCGAGAAAGGCCACCCAGTCATTTTTCTTCCAGTCGAGCTTGCCATCCACCGGCTCCTGAAAGCGGAAACCGGCAAAGCCTGCCCCTTTGGGCAGCTGCTTGGCCGGGCTGTCCGCCGGCATGTCGAAGTAGTCCTCGCGATAAACGATCTCGCGCGCCTTGCCACTCTCCAGAACGTGCATCCGTACAGGCTTCTGGAAATAGCGACCAAGGTGGAAGAAGGTGACGGGGAAGCGCCGCTCATCCTGCTGCGGGCGCCCCCAGAGCGCCATGTCGGTGCGGTAGCGCAGCTTGCCGTGGGCGTCATAGTCGATCCGCTCCAGAACGTCCGGTGCAGGACGCGGCGGCGCAACATAGGCGGCTGCGGCACTGCGGCGGGCGCGCTCGATCAGGCTGTCGAAGGTGAAGGGCGTTTCCGGCCCGAGTTCAAGCCCGCTGGCCTGCGCCCAAGAGACAGCCGAGGGAAGTCCCGTTGCGGCGAGACCGGCAAGAAGCGTGCGACGATCCATGGCTGTTCCCTGCTGGATAACGCGATCGATGACTTTGGTTGGGAGCGTGCCCACAGCGACGATCGGGACCCCGCTTCATCGCATCTTGCTCCGGAGGTTTTGGCGAGGCGCCTTACTCGTAGATCGGTTCGACCTTGAGCGCGCTCTTGACGAACTGCCAAGACGCCCAGGCGCCGAGGACGAGGCAAAGCGCTATAATGGCCCAGGACACTTCCCGACCCAACTGGAACAAGCCGCCGACGGCCCAGCCGGCAGCTAGCGCCGCAGCAAGGATCTCTGTGCCAACGAGGACGGCCACTGCCGTGATGGTCCACAGGTTCGTTTTGTTCAGGCGTTTGGACATTCGGATGTTCCAGATCAAGGGAGGGGACTGGCTACAGGAAAAGCAGCCTTTCGGCAATCCATCAGCCGGTCGAGGCAAAACCGGCAAGCAGGGCAAAACCAAGGACGCTCACCAGACAGGCTGCGACAAATTCCAGTACGAGACCGACCCGGCCCATGCGCTCGCCGCCATCGGCCAGCCGCGTGACCACCGAGCGCGCAAAGACCGCACCGGCAGCAAATCCGGCGGTGGTCAGGGCCGTGCCGACCGCCATCGCAAAGACAGCCAGAATGCCCGCCGCGGCCGATCCCGAAGACAGCGCAAAGGCCAGCAGAATGATGGCGCCCGAACAGGGGCGCGCGCCGGCTGCAAGAACGGCCGCAGCCATGTCTTGCCAGCTTCTCCTCCCCGCGAGCGCGGCGGCATCGGGAATATGGACGTGACTGCATTCGGGACCATGGACATGGCCGGGCGCATGGAGGCCATGGCGGCAGGCAGGACCATGGACATGCGGCGCGGTCTTCGATGCGGCAAAGAGCACTCGCCCCTTGCGCCAGACCAGCGAAAGACCGAGCAAAGCGATACCGGAATAGGCAAGGAGTTCAACCCAGCGTACGGAGGCATCGATCTGCCGGGCGGTCGCACCAATCAGAACAACTGCGGGAACGACCAGCATGATCGCCACCAGCGCCTGCACGAAGGCAGCGGCCACAGCGATGCCGACGCCGCGCCGCAGGGTCTGCTCGTTCGCAAAGACATAGGACGAGACAACCGCCTTGCCATGACCAGGGCCGGCGGCATGCAGCACACCATAGGTAAACGCCAGCGTGCAAAGGGCCGCAAGCCCGGCGCCACTGTTGGCTGCACGCAGCGCGGCGGTCATCGCCCGCGTCAGTTCAGCCTGCTTTGCGAGCAGCCAGGCGACGACACCGGTGGCAGCCGGCCCGTCGCGCGCGGCGTCACCGATACCGAACGGGCTTTTCTGGGCTTGCGCGATCACGTCCGGTGCAGCCAGCACGAGTGCCGCCGACGCCATAAAGGCGAGGACCGTTACGGGGCGCCGGATCATGGGCAGGTGATCTCGGCCGAACTGGCGTATTGCTCGGAAAAGCCAGCCTTCAGATTGTTGAAGAAATCCTCGCTGATCGGCGCTGCGCTGCCCGCCAGAGACTGGGCGGGACGGCGGATGCCGATCTTGCAGGCCCCGGCGGGCCCCTCAAAGGTCACCGGATCATCAGGCGCCAGCGAGAACGCAACGAAAATGGTCTCATCATCGATCCTGAGGCTTTGGCCAGTGGCGAGTGCTGCGGGCTTTTCAAGCGGCAGGACAAAATGGAGCGTCAGGGCCTTGCCATCGTGTTCAAGATAATACCCCTCCTTCGGGCTTGCGAAGGCCAGCGCGGACTTTCCTCGCTTGAGCTGGGTAAAGTATTTGAATTCACTCAAAGATTCGACATTGAGTTTGGCAAGATCCTCAAGCTCCTGCTTCGTTACCTTGCCATCGCTGCCGGTTTTCATGCCGGTGGTCGCGTAGGCCGAATAGGCTTCGTCGAAGGTCCAGGCATGGCGGATGCCGGTGATTTGACCCTTGGCATCGAGCATGATGGCGGCCTTTGCCACCACAGTCACATGTGGATGCGCAATCGCCGCCTCTCTGGATGCGATGAGGCCAAGCCCCGTCAACACCAGCAACAACCGCATTCCAAACCGCTTCATCTCGGGCTCCGGTTATCGCGCATCGACCCGGCAAATCACTGTGCATCCGATGATGCCTCTGCAAGGCTCCTGCTGCAACCGCTCTGTCTCGCCAGCTTGCGGCTAAAACAAGGCGGTGGCTCGCACCTGTTCGGAACCCCACTTGGCAGATCGCGCTATTCTGGACTATGCCGGTTCCTGCAGTTGGGGGAAATCACGGCAATGATCCTTGTGTGCGGCGAGGCGCTCGTCGACCTGTTCCTGAGCCCGGCGAAGGGCGGCGACGTCCCGGCGCGGGCAGTGGCTGGCGGTTCGCCCTTCAATGTTGCCATTGGCATCCGCCGCCTCGGCGGCCGCTCGGCCTTTTTCGGCGGCTTGTCGAAGGATCAGTTCGGCACAGTTTTGGCTGACATGCTGGCCAAAGAAGGTGTTGCACTTGATTTTGCCCGCGTTACCGACCGTCTTTCGACGATTTCGGTCGTCGCGATGGATGCCAGCGGTGTGCCGAGCTACGCCTTCCATGGCGAGGGCAAAGCCGACCGGATGCTGACCGAAGCCGATCTGCCCGAGAGCCTGCCATCGAACATCAACGCGCTGACCTTCGGCTCCTACACACTCGCGGTCGAGCCTGTTGGATCCACTTATCTTACGCTCGCCCGCCGGGAGGCGCCGGCCCGCGTCATCAGCATCGATCCCAATGTCCGCCCCACCGTGACACCGGATATCGCGGCCTGGCGCACGCGCTTTGAAACATTCCTGCCGCTCGCGGATATCGTGAAAGCCAGCGACGAGGATATCGCCACCGGCTATGGCCATGGTGCCGATATCGAGGCGGTCGCGCGGGACTGGCTGACCCAGGGTGCGAAACTCGTGGTGGTCACGCGTGGCGGCGAGGGCGCGGTCGCATTCTCGAACACGGTCACGCTGCGCCTGCCCGGACGGCGCGTTGCCGTGGTCGATACGGTAGGCGCCGGCGACACCTTTCATGCAACGCTGCTCAGCCGACTGGATGCGCTCGGGAAACTGACGAAATCCGCGCTGGCGAACCTCGATGAGACGACGATCGCCGACATCATGCACCATGCCATTGTCGCCGCATCGATCACCTGTTCCCGACGCGGCGCGGACCTGCCGACCACCGCAGACGTCGCCACCGCACTGAAGGAGAATTGCTGATGGCCGCCCGGATTATTGCCGTCGCGCCGTTTGACCTCGTCGTTTTCGGTGCCACGGGCGATCTTGCCCAGCGTAAACTGATTCCCGCCCTCTTCAACCGCGACCGTCATGGTCAGGTCCCCCCGGAGGCGCGAATCATCGGCGCGTCGCGCCGTGCCATGACCGAGAAGCAATTCCGCGATTTCGCCCGCACCGCACTGGCGCAGCATGCAAAGCTGACCGATGCAGACAAGGCGTTGGTCGAGAGCTTTCTTGAGCGCCTCACCTATGTGACGCTCGATGCAGAGGATGAAAGCGGCTGGGATGCGCTGGCGGCACTGATGGCGACCGGCAAGGGCAACATCCCGGTCTATTATCTCGCCACCGGACCGGATCTCTTCGGCCCCATCTGCGCGCGCCTGAAATCGCACGGCCTCGCCGAGAATGACGCCCGTGTCGTCATCGAAAAACCTATCGGCAAGGATGGTGACAGCGCCCGCGCGCTCAACGATGCCGTGGCCATGGCCTTCCCTGAAAGCCGCGTTTACCGCATCGACCATTACCTCGGCAAGGAGACGGTGCAGAACCTCATGGCGCTGCGCTTTGCCAATTCGATGTTCGAGCCGCTCTGGAACGCTGCGCATATCGACAACGTGCAGATCACCGTGGCCGAAACCCTCGGATTGCAGGGCCGCGCCGGCTATTACGACACCGCTGGCGCCATGCGCGACATGGTACAGAACCACCTTTTGCAACTGCTCTGCCTTATCGCCATGGAGCCGCCGCCGACGCTCCATGCCGACAGCGTGCGCGACGAAAAGCTGAAGATCCTGAAGTCGCTGGACCCGATCACGGTCGCTAACGTCAACCAGTTGACCGTTCGCGGCCAGTATCGGGCGGGCGTCTCCGGCGGGGCTTCCGCACCCTCCTATCTCGAAGATCTCGGCGCGCCTGAAAGCCGCACCGAAACGTTCGTGGCCATCAAGGCCGGCATCGGCAACTGGCGCTGGGCCGGCGTACCCTTCTATCTGCGCACCGGCAAGCGGCTGGCCACCCGCCTTTCCGACATCGTGATCACCTTTCGCGTCATTCCTCATTCGGTGTTCGACGCAAGCGCCGGCGGCATCGAACCAAACCGCCTTGTCATCCGCCTGCAACCGGACGAAGGTGTGAAGCTCTGCATCATGATCAAGGATCCCGGTCCTGGCGGGATGCGCCTGCAATACATCCCGCTCGACATGAGCTTTGCCGACAGCTTCGGCGTCGAGAACCCGGATGCCTATGAGCGCCTGATCATGGATGTCGTGCGCGGCAACCAGACGCTGTTCATGCGCCGCGACGAGGTGGAAGCTGCCTGGAACTGGGTCGATCCGATCCTTGACGCCTGGAAAGGCTCGCTGGACGCGCCGAAGCCCTATGCGGCAGGCACCTGGGGCCCATCTGCCTCGGTCGCGATGATCGAGCGTGACGGTCGGACGTGGTATGACGATGGCGAAGGCTGACAGGCGGCGGTTTTTTCTGTATCGCCGCTATGGTTGAGTTCTCAGAAAGTTCACGTCCCGTGTCATTTCCCAAGCCGCTTGCCGCAATCAAGCCTATGACGGTGGCCTTTGAAAGCCTGCCGCTCGTCAAACCCACCGGGTTTCGCGAGTATGACGCCCGCTGGTGGTTCGGCCACCCAGGGTCCGGCAAGGCGCCGGAACTCAACCTGATGGGTGTTCAGGCCGTCGGCATGGGCATCGGCACGCTGGCGCACCGGCGCGGGGTGAAGCCCAAGATTGTCACCGGTCACGATTTCCGCGGTTATTCCGCGGCAATCAAAAGTGCCCTGATCACCGGTCTGATGGCTTCGGGGATGCGGGTGCACGACATTGGTCTTGCGCTCTCGCCGATGGCCTATTTTGCGCAGTTTGCGCTTGATGTCGCCTGCGTCGCCATGGTCACGGCTTCGCACAACGACAATGGCTGGACCGGCGTAAAGATGGGCATCGAACGCCCCGTCACCTTTGGCCCGGATGAAATGGCTGAATTGCGCGACATCGTGCTGAATGGCGACTATCGTCTCAGCGGTGGCGGCAGCTACACCTTTCACGAGAATTTCGCGGAAACCTACAGCCGCGACCTGACGGACCGCCCGAAGATCAGCCGCAAGCTGAGAGTGGTGGCGGCCTGCGGCAACGGCACCGCCGGGGCTTTTGCGCCGGAAATCCTTGAAAGGATCGGTTGCGAGGTCATCCCGCTCGACACGAGCCTCGACTACAGCTTCCCTCGCTACAACCCCAACCCCGAGGACATGGAAATGCTCCATGCCATGGCGGAGGCGGTCAAAGCCCATGGCGCCGATGTCGGCCTCGGCTTTGACGGCGATGGCGACCGCTGCGGCGTCGTGGACAACAGGGGCGACGAAATTTTTGCCGACAAGATCGGCGTCATGCTGGCGCGGGATTTGAGCCGGGTGCACGGCCCCTCGCAGTTCGTGGTCGATGTCAAATCGACCGGCCTTTATCTCAGCGACCAGAAGCTGGCGGCACTGGGGGCCAAAACCGACTACTGGAAGACCGGCCATTCCTACATCAAGCGCCGCGTGCGCGATCTCAAGGCTCTCGCTGGCTTCGAAAAGTCCGGGCATTTTTTCTTCAACAGTCCGGTCGGTCGCGGGTACGACGACGGCATCGTCACCGCCATCGCGGTTATCGACATGCTGGACAGAAACCCCGGCGCCACCCTGGCCGATCTGTATGCCGACCTGCCCCGCACCTGGGGCACACCCACCATGTCGCCCTATTGTGCGGACGAGGTGAAATACGATGTCATCGCCCGCATCACGGATCGCTTCAAGGCCATGGCGGCGGCGGGCGAACAACTGGCGGGCGTGGCCATCACCGGCATCAACCTTGTCAACGGTGTGCGCGTCAGCACAGCTGACGGTACATGGGGGCTGATACGTGCCTCCTCCAACAAACCGGAACTTGTCGTCGTGATTGAAAGTCCGGTATCTGAAACCCGTATGCGTGCCATGTTCAGCGCGATGGATGCCGTCCTTCGCGAAAACCCCGAAGTCGGCGCCTACAACCAGACGATATAATGCAGCAAGGTCCCTCCTGTGGCTGACAAGATCATTCCGGTCATTCTTTGCGGCGGCGCCGGCACACGCCTGTGGCCCGCTTCGCGTGACAGCTATCCCAAGCAGTTTCTCGCCTTCGGTGGCGAGCGTTCGCTGTTTCAGGAAACGCTCCTGCGTGTCCAGGGACCGGCCTTTGATCGCCCCGTGATCGTCTCGGGCAACGATTACCGCTTTCTGGTGGCCGAACAGGCCCGCGCCGTCGGTGTCGATGCTGACATCGTGCTTGAACCCGCGCGTCGCGATTCCTGCGCTGCCATCGCGGCTGCCGCTTGCGTCGCATCCCGGCGCAACGCTGCGGCCATCATGCTTGTTCTGGCTGCCGATCATGTAATTGCGGACCGCGATGCATTCGTCGCCCATGTTGATACGGGCCTTGCCGCCGCCAGAGCCGGGCGCATTGTCACCTTCGGCATTCACCCGTCTTTCCCCGCCACGGGGTATGGCTACATTCGCCCTGGCCCGCTGCTGGCCGACATGCAGGGCGTTCACGCTCTTGCCGAGTTCAAGGAGAAGCCGGACCTCGCCACCGCTGAACGCTATCTGGCCGAAGGCTATCTGTGGAACTCAGGCAACTTCCTGTTCCGGGCGGATGCCTTCCTCAACGAACTTGCACAGCTTGCGCCCGACATCCACGGCCCCGCGCTGACCGCCGTGGAAAAAGCCGCTGCCGACCTCGACTTTCTCAGGCTCGATCCGGAAGCCTTCGGCAAGGCGCGCAGCCAGTCGGTGGATTATGCTGTGATGGAAAGGACCACCCTGAGTGCGGTCGTCCCCTCCAGCTTCGGCTGGTCCGATATCGGTTCGTGGTCGGCGATTGCCGACATGGGCACGGCGGATGAGAATGGCAACGCCGCCCATGGCGACGCGATGTTCGAAAATGCCCGAAACTGCTACATCTATTCGCCCGAAACCCTGACCTCGGTCGTCGGGCTCGAAGATGTCGTGGTCGTGGCGACGCGCGATGCCGTTCTGGTCGCCGACAAGTCGAAATCCGAAGAGGTGAAGGCGCTCGTCGGGCGGCTCGCAAAAGCCGGGCGGCCCGAAGCGGTGGAACACCTCAAGCACTTCCGCCCCTGGGGCCACTACGAGCGCATCGACCTTGGCCGCCGCTACCAGGTGAAGCGCATCACCGTGCTGCCGGGCCAGAAACTGTCGTTGCAAAGCCATTTCCACCGTGCAGAACACTGGGTCGTTGTCTCTGGCACCGCCCGCGTCACCGTCAACGCGGATGTGCATCTTCTGGGCGAGAACCAGTCGGTCTATATCCCGCTCGGTGCCGTGCACCGGATGGAAAACCCCGGCCAGATTCCACTGGAACTGATCGAGGTCCAGTCCGGCAGCTATCTCGGCGAGGATGATATCGTTCGCTACGAAGATGATTATCGCCGTTCCTGAGCGATGTGGCCAACAGGATAAGTGTTATGTCAAAACAAAAAACCGCGCTGATTACCGGCATTACGGGACAGGATGGCGCCTATCTCGCAGAGTTGCTGCTCGCCAAGGGGTACCGCGTGATCGGGCTCGCCCGGCGTTCATCGCATGCCGGCATTGATGACCATCGCCTGCGCTGGCTCGGCATCGCCGACAGGGTTGAGATCGTCGATGGGAATCTGCGCGACCTCTCTGGCCTGATCCGCTCTGTTCAGGATTACAAGCCGGACGAGATCTATAACCTTGCCGCCCAGTCCTTCGTGAAAACTTCGTGGCAGCAGCCGATCCTGACGGCGGAAATTACCGGCGTCGGCGTTCTGAACATGCTGGAAGCGACGCGCATTGCCGCCCCGGACGCGCATTTCTATCAGGCATCGTCGTCCGAGATGTACGGGAAAATCCAGAACCCCGTCCAGTCCGAGGAAACCCCCTTCTATCCGCGGTCGCCCTATGCGGTCGCCAAGCTGTTCGGTCATTGGTCGACCGTGAATTACCGCGAGAGCTTCGGGCTGCACGCTTCGTCCGGCATCCTCTTCAACCACGAGAGCCCGTTGCGCGGCATCGAATTCGTCACCCGCAAGGTCACTGATGGCGCGGCCCGGATCAAGCTTGGCCTCGCCAGCGAACTGCGCATGGGCAACATGGACGCCAAGCGCGACTGGGGCCACGCGAAGGATTATGTCCGCGCCATGTGGCTGATGCTCCAGCAGGACACGCCCGATGATTACGTGGTCGCCACTGGGCGCACCGTGACCGTGCGCAACATGGTGGAGATCGCTTTCGGACATCTGGGCCTTGATCCGGCGCAATTCATCGTGCCGGACGAGCGCTTCATGCGCCCGGCCGAGGTGGACATCCTGCTCGGCAATCCGGCGAAGGCCAAGGCCAGGCTCGGCTGGGAAGCAACCATCACGCTCGAACAGATGATCGTCGAGATGGTCGAGGCCGATCTCAAGCGCCTGGGAGCCTGACGCGATGGCGCCTGCGCCCTCCTCGCTGCGTCGCATCCTCATCACCGGCGCGGAGGGGTTTGTCGGTCGCGCGCTCGCAGCCCGCATCCGCGCGGAATGGCCAGGGATCACTCTGACTGGCACGTCGCGCCAGATTGACGGCGTCACGGCCTGCCATGAGCGGATCGTCCTTGATCTTGCTCACGGCGACATCACAGAAGCGCTGCACGCGGCACAGCCCGATGCAATCCTGCATCTGGCCGCCCGCTCTTCGGTCGCGCAGGGTCTTTCTGCCAGCGCAGAGACCTTTGACGATAATGTGACGGGCACCCTTCGCCTGGCAAAGGCTGTTCGACAGACCTGCCCCGGCGCAGCCTTTCTCTTTGCCTCCAGCGGCGAGGTCTATGGCCGGAGTTTCAATGCGGCCTGTCCGATCACGGAAGATGTCGCCCCCGCGCCACAGAATGCCTATGCCCGTTCAAAGCTCGCTGGCGAATTTGCCGTAACCGATGTGCTCGCCAGCACAAATCCGGTGATAATTCTCAGGCTTTTCAATCACTTCGGCCCGGGCCAGGATGAACGCTTCGTGATCCCCGCCTTCGCCAGCCAGCTCCGCCGTATTCGAGATGAGGGCGCCCCCACGGTCATTCGCGTCGGCAACCTCGACGCCATTCGCGATTTCCTTCCCATCGGCGATGTCCTTGCTGCCTATGGCGCCGCCCTTGCGCTGGCGGCCGCGCGCGGACCTTCCTGCGAAACCTTCAACATTTCCTCGGGCACGGGCCGCAGCATCCGCAGTGTCCTTAATGACATGATCGAGCGCACGGCCATGTCCGTCACCGTTGACGTTGATCCCGCCCGCCTTCGGCCCTCCGACATTCCCCGCGCCATTGGCGATTCAACACGCTTCCGGGCCGCAACTGGGTGGCAGCCTGATCACATCTGGTCCGCTGCAATTGACGGAATGTTCGACAGATGAAGATCGCAATCGAAGCCGAGTACATTTCGCCCGGCGGCACCGGCGTACACCGCTATGCACGCAGCCTCATCCGCAGCTATCTGGCTCTGCCGGAAGCATATGAAATCGTATCGCTTTCGAACAGCGCCATACGGCAGCTCTCACCGTCCGATATCACAGACATCAGCGCTCACAGCACGCCAACACCACCGAACGCTCTCACCAGGCTAAAGCGCAACCTCATCCATCCGTTGTTTCGTCATCCGACATTCTTTGCCGCCTATTCCAGCTTGGCCGCGGCAAAATTCCGCCTGAACCTGAGCCGAACGCAATCGGGGCTGTTTCATGCCCTGAATTACATGCCACACGGAACCTCAGCCCAACTGAGTGCTCCCGTCGTGCCGGTTGTCTACGATTGCTCGCTGGCGCGCTTTCCCGAGACACATCCGGTGGCCCGCCATCGCGCGATGCAGCGACTGCCTTCCTTTCTGGAAAAAGCTCCTCTCATCCAGACAATCTCGGAATTTTCACGCAACGAAATCATCGACGTCTACGGTGTCCCGAAGGACCGCATCGAGATCATCATCCCCGGCATTTCCGACATTTTTTCCGAGCCGGCAACATCAGCGCCCGCCACACTCGCAAACCTGGACCTGACAACGGATCAGTTTTTCCTCTGCGTCGGAACGCTGGAACCGCGGAAGAATCTGAAAACGGTGCTCCGCGCTCATCGCGCCCTTCCCAAACGCACCCGGACCTCATTCCCCCTCGTCCTGGTGGGCGCATCGGGCTGGGGCGACACTTCCGAATTCGCTCTCACAACCGAAGAGCAGTCGGATCGATCGATTCGCGTCGCCGGCTATCTATCGGATGGAAGCATTCGCGATCTCTACGCCACATGCCGGGCATTCCTGTTCCCATCTCTCTATGAAGGGTATGGCCTGCCCGTACGGGAGGCCTTGGCAGCCGGCGCGCCAGTTGCGATCTCCGCCGCGCCGGTTCTGCAGGAAGCCGCCGACGGCCATGCCAGAATCCTGCCAACCGACGATTTCTCTGCCTGGGCCGCCTATCTCGGCGAAGCTGCCGAAACGAATGCGCAACGGTCCCGTGTTCCCCCGCCAACCTGGGATCGCGCCGCGCACGAACTGCACGCCCTCTACCGCAAGGTCTTCAAACAGATCTGAACAGGAGTTGGAGTGATGTTCCGGGGACCACACGAGGCGGACTCGAAGTTGCCGGTGATCGATCCGGATGCCCAGCACTGGCGGCACGACAGGTCATGATCGCCTAGAGCCAGTTCAGCACTGATCCCTGCTGCATCACGGCGCCGATACAGGACTTCCAGTCCGTCACAATGCCTCGCGATTGGCGGCAGTCGGGCTGTGCGCATCAGCGCGGCAAGCCGGCGCGAAGGCTGGCTTGCCGCCGGTTTTCGGCACTAGGTGCCCAGGCTGTCCTTCATGCGGGCAACCGCCTCGGGCGGGGCGTCGTTCGCCTTCATCATGGCATAGAGCGCATCCTTCAGCCGGCGCTTGACGGCAGGATCATTGACTGGCGTCGTCTGGCCCGGATCATTGTGCAAGTCGTAGAGGACCGTGCTGGTGTCCTCCATCTTTTCGGGAAAATGATAGCTGTGGGTCTTGGTGTCGGCCTTCGACTTGTGGGCGACGCGCAAGAGCGGCACGCCCTTGGTGAACGCGAACGGTGGCACCAGGCTGGCGCTTTTCAGCTCGTCGATCGTGAACAGTTTGGTCATGTGAGCCGGCATCAGCGTGTACTGATAAAGATCCTGGTTCTTCATGTCCTTCGGGTAGCAGAAATAGGTATATCGACCATCGACCACGTTCACGCCACCACCCCAGTAGCCGAACATGGCGGCCGCGCGCTGGGGCTCGTCCCTCTCGAGCAGTTTGATGAGCGACTTGCCCTCCACCTCTGCCGGGATTTCTGCGCCGAAGAGTTCGCAGATGGTTGGCATCAGATCGATCGTCTGGGTCAGGCTCTTGCGTCGCTCGCCGGCCTTCGAGGCGAAGTCCGGATGGTGGATAAAGAGCGGGATATGCGAGATTTCCTCATACATCGGCATGCGGTTCTTGGCCCACCAGTCGTGCTCGCCAAGCAGGAAGCCATGGTCCGTGGTCAGGATGAGGGCAGTATCCTTCCACATGTCATGTTCGTCGAAATAGTCCAGGAAGCGACCGAGCAGGTGGTCGCACAGGCTGAGGAGCGCAAAATAGTTGGCACGCAGTTCGTCGATCTCGTCCTGCTTCTCAGTGACGCGCTCATAGCGCGGCCAGTCGAGGATCGGTCCGTCATAGTTGGTCGGGAACAGATCCTTGAACCGGTCGGGCGCGAAGAAGGGCTCATGCGGATCGAAGGTCTCGATCTGCAGAAACCAGTTGTCGGCGGTGCGGTTTATGTCGAGGAAATTGAAGCCGGCATCGAAACACTGAACCGACGGGAAGTCCTTCTCCTCTTTGATGAACTCGCGGTTGATCATATAGAAATAGGGGTTCTGCTTGGAGTTCGGATCACTCTGGCTCTGATGGTACTTTTCCTTGATCCGGTCGATGGGCGAGGTCAGCAGCGCCTTCCACGGGTCTGATTCCTGACCGCGGATGAACTCGAAGGAATTGTAGCGCGTGTGATAGGTCGCACCGCCGTCCTCCCAATAATGGTAGTGATCGGAAATGAGGTGCGAGTAGGCACCGACCGTTTTCAGCAGCTCCGGGAAGGAATTGTCGAAGGGCTCAAGCGGCCCCCAGCTGCGATGCAGGAAGGTGTGGCGGCCGGTCTGCATGTCGCGGCGCGCCGGCATGCATGGCATCGAGCCGATATAGTGGTTGTCGAAGGTGACGCAGCGCTCCGCCAGCCGGCGGAAATTCGGCGTCTTGAGGACCTCGCCACCATAGGGTTCAAGCATCAACCGGTTGAGGGAATCGAAAAGCAGGAAGACGGTTTTCATTGCGATGTCTCCGGATTGGCAATCATGCGGCGTGGTCAATACGTTGGCGGGATTCGGGGTCGAACAGGTGGATGAAGCTGGGATCGAAGGCGAGGTTGATCGTCTCGCCGGCGGCAAGACGGCGCACGTCTGGCAACCGCAATTTCACGATCTCACCCTCGACATCGATGTTCAGAAGCATGTTCTCGCCGAGATTTTCGGAGAGCAGCAGGCGGCCGGGGACGCCATCGTTGGCGGGATGCAGATGACTGGGGCGAATGCCGAGGATGACCTCACCGTCAGGGCGATCGTAGCGGGCGGCGTCGGCGATGCGGCGACCGGCAACAAACAGGCCACCCTTCTCCAGTCGCGCGGGCATCAGGTTCATCGGCGGGCTACCGATAAAGGCAGCCACATCGGTGTTGTCGGGCCGGTTGAACACGTCTTCTGGCGTTCCGATCTGGATCAGGTTTCCGTCGCGGAAAATCGCCATGCGGTCAGCGATGGTCATGGCTTCTTCCTGGTCATGGGTGACGTAGATCGTCGTCACGTCCATGCTGGAATGAAGGCGCTTCAGTTCGATGCGTGTTTCCAGGCGCAATTGCGCGTCGAGATTGGACAGCGGCTCGTCGAGCAGGAACAGACGCGGTTGGCGCACGATGGCGCGAGCGAGCGCACAACGCTGCTGCTGGCCACCCGAAAGTTGGCCGGGGCGGCGGTCGAGCAGATGAGCAATCTTGACCTTCGCGGCCGCCTCGCGCACGCGCGGCTCTATCTCGGCCTTCGGCACACCGTCCATCTTCAGTGGAAAGCCGATGTTCTGGGCGAGCGTCATGTGCGGATAAAGCGCATAGTTCTGAAACACCATGGCGATGTTGCGGTCGCCCGGCGAGGCATAGGTGACGTCAACACCGTCGACGGTCATTGTGCCCTGGTCGGGCTGCTCAAGACCGGCAATGACGCGGAGCGTCGTCGACTTGCCAGAGCCCGAGGGGCCCAGCAGCGCAAAGAACTCGCCCGGCTCGATATCCAGATTGATACCCTTCAGCGCTTCAAAGCTGCCGAAAGTCTTGCGAATTCCGCTGAGCGTGACCCGCCCCTTGCCGTCACTCATCGGCGTCCCCCTCCTTTGACGGCACCGACGGTCAGACCCTTGACGATCTGCTTTTGTGCGACAATGCCGATGATGATCATGGGCAACATGGCGATGAGCGCGGCTGCCGAAAGCTTGGCCCAGAGCGTCTGCTCGACGGACACGAAATTATACATGGCCACAGTGACCGGGCGGACCGTGTTGCCGCCAAGTTGGACGGCAAACAGGAACTCGTTCCAGGCATTGAGGAAGACGAAGATGACGGTTACGGCGATGCCGCCACGCACCTGCGGCAGGATAATGTGCCAAAGTGTCTGGAAGCGGCTGGCCTTGTCGAGATAGGCAGCCTCCTCCATCTCCTGGGGAATATCTTCCATATAGGACACCAGAAGCCAGATGGCGAAGGGCAGCGAGAAGGTAAGGAACACCGTCACCATGCCCTGATAAGTATCGAGCCAACCGATGCGGTTCAGGATCAGGAAATACGGGATCACAAGGCCGACCGGCGGAATCATCTGGGTGACCAGCGTATAGAAGCCGATCACCTTCTTGCCCCTCAATTTCAGCCGCGCGAAAGCGTAGGCGGCTGGCACAGCGAAGATGATGGTCAGCACGGTCGTCAACGCCGAGATGACGAAGCTGGTGATGAAGCTCTGAACGATTGAGAAGCTGCCGAACAGCGCGTCGGAGTAATTGTCGAGCGTCGGCCTGAAGAACAGGTTAGGCGGATAAGCCAGCACCTCCGTTTCCGACTTCAGCGAGACGACGATCGCCCAGATGACTGGAAATGCCCAGACGGACAGGACTGCAATCGAGATCAGATACAGAATGACATTGCGCCGCCGGCGCGCGGTGATGTGCGGATTGATGGCCATGATCAACGCGTCCTGGCAGTGCGAATGACAAACAGTACGGACGAGACGACCAGCGTGATCAGCAACAGGGCAACAGCAAGCGCCGACCCATAGCCGAAGTCCAGTTTCACAAAGGACGTCCTGTAGGCGTAGAGGTTGAGGATTTCCGTGGCAGTGCCGGGGCCGCCGCCGGTGGCGGCGAAAATCGCGGCAAAGGCCGACAGCGCAATCATTGATCGCATGATGACGACGATAACGATGGCCGGACGCAGCAGCGGCAGCGTGATGTGGATGAAGCGGCGCCACGCGCTGGCCCGATCGATCCGGGCGGCCTCATAGACATCTGGCGGCAACGAGGCGAGACTTGCCAACAACACCAGGAAGGCGAAAGGCGTCCACTGCCAGGTGTGAATGAGGATGACGGAGACAAGCGCCGGCGTCGTGGAACCCAGCCAGTTGACAGCATCAAAGCCCAGCGCCCTGGTCATGAAATCGACAATGCCGAAGTTGGGCGCAAGCATCAGCGTACGCCAGAACAGGCCGACGACGACGGGCGCGAGCACAATGGGCAGGATGGCGACGATGCGAAACAGCCACTGGCCGGCCGGAATCTGCATGACCAGCAGAGCCAGACCAAGGCCGATGACCAACTGCATGATGACAGTGCTGGCGGTATAGATCGCGGTCAGGCCGAGCGAATGCCAGAATTCGCCGTCGTGCAGCATGGTGCGATAGTTCTCGAACCCGATGAAGCCGTTCATGAACGGCATCGCCAGGTTGATCGAGTGGAAGGAATTCCAGATTAGAAAGGCGAGGGGAAGAGTGGTCGTGGCCAGCAGTATGACCACGGCAGGCGCGACCAGGAGCATGGCGAAGTTCTGTTCCTTATCGAACAGTCTCTTGGTGACCGCGGGCATGGCTTTTCTTCCCCTCGTTTCAGCGACTGCCGTTGAAAGTCAGCCTTTCATGAAGCCATCGATTTTCTTCTGGGCGGTGGCGAGCGCCTCCGCAGGCTTGGCCTGACCGACGAGGCTTGCCTGGATGGCGGTCGCCATAGTCTCGCCGACTGCCGGCCATTGCGGCGTACGCGGACGCCAGTCGACGTCGGTGTCCTTCTCCAGCGACTGGATCGAGGCCTCAATGAAGTTCGCGCCGAGCCCACCGAGCATGTCGCGGAAAGGTCCTTGGGCCCAGGTCGACGAGCGGTTGACGCCCAGGCGCTTGTAGTCACCGTCGAAGGCATAGGAGGTCGCCGCCTGCGTCTCCTTGGAGGTGGCCCACTGGATGAACAGCCAGGTCGCAACCTTGTCTTTCTTCGAAAGGGCGGCGTTGATCGGGAAACTCCACGTCCAGATCGAGGTGACGCGACGGCCCGATGGACCCTTAGGCCAGCGGGCAAAGCCGATATTGCCGACAACTTTCGACTTTTCCTTGTTGGCGATGACGGCAGCCGAGCTATTGGCATCGATGTAGGACGCGAGCGTTCCCTGGCTGAAGGCATCGGCGATGTCTGGCCAGTTCCAGTTCTCCACGCCGCCCGGCGCGTTCTTTTTCAACAGGTCAACGTACCATTCGAGCGCGGCGACGCCTTCCGGCGTATTGACGGTCATCTTGCCGCCATTGAACCATTTGCCGCCGAAGGCAAGGTAGAGCGATGGATAAATGTACATGTTCTGGCCAGCGCCTTTGAAGCCACGGAGGGCCGCGCCCCACATCCGGTTGGCTGGAGCGTTGGCCTTGGCTGCGTTGGCCGCATATTCCTCCAGCGTTTCGGCCGGCTTGAGACCGAGCGTTTTGTAGACATCGCTGCGATAGACTTGCAGCGTCGCCTCGCCGTCATAGGGGATGCCGTAGGGCTTGCCGCCGACGGAGGTTGCGCCGCGCCAACCGCGCAGAATGTCCTCGTAATCGAACCAGGCAGCGTCCGTCATGCTGGCATCGCCCAGATAACCGTCAAGCGGATCGACCCAGCCGTTGGCAACATAGAGGTCGTAATACATCGGGTCTGCGGCATGGCTCGCCCAAGTGCCGGTCTTGCTCGAAAGATCGAGAACCGCTTTCTGACGGATCTGTCCCGGCGGGGTCATTTCGAGGCGCGCATCGATGCCTGTCAGTTCCTTGAATGCAGGCAGAAGCGCCTCGAGATTTTTGAAATATCCTGCTGGGATAACGCCGATCGTGATGGCCGAGCCCTTGGCCTGCTGCCAATTCACCTTGGCGTTCTTCAGGGATTCAGCAGTGCCAGCAGCGAAGGACTTGCCTGCCAGCAGGGCCGGCATAGCCAGAACCGTGACGCCAGCCGTCGTACCCTTCAGGATGGTCCGGCGGTTGACAGAGACTGCGTCCCGGCGTTGACCGTCATGTTGGTCGTTCATTTTCTTCCTCCATCTGGAATGTGAGCCCGACCGCCCGTGAACTGTTGAGCCGACATTCCACCGGAACCTTGCGGACAAGGGTCCTGCCGACGGGGGCGGCGCGAGCATTGAAAAAGACGCGACGTGTCGCCATACTGTGGTAACGTTCTAAACATTCTAAGATTAGGACGTTTAATGCAAGGGCTAATTTGAATCGCCATGAACATGTTCGGCCGCGCTCCGATTCCCCTCTACGTTCAGGTGGCGGATGTGATGCGGCACCGCATCAAGCGGGGGATTTGGCCACGCGGTCAGGTCCTGCCCTCACTCGAACAATTGATGAAGGAATTCCAGGTAGCGCGGGTAACAGTGCGCCAGGCGATCCAGCTACTGGCCACCGAGGGTCTGCTGTCGCCCGAGCGCGGGCGCGGAACTTTTGTAACCGCCGAACCGGGGGGGCAGCGCCGGCTCCTGGTGCAAACCACTCTGGACGATCTTGTGGAAATGTATCGCGGCGATACGCCCGACCTTTCCAATATCATCGAAACCCATGAACAGCCGGCTTTGAGCGAGCGCGACGGCACAGCCGCGCCGGACTATTTTCATATGCGTCGGGTGCATTCGCGCGATGGCGAGCGATACTGCGTGGTGTCGATCTATATCGATGAGCGTGTCTTCAAGCTTGCGCCTGATCGTTTCCGCAATGAGGTGGTGATCCCGCTCTTCGCTTCGCTTCCCGGCATAACGATCGCCAAAGCCTACCAGACGCTCAACATCGGGGCTGCCGATGTTGAAGTCGCCAAAAATCTCGGAATTGCCGTCAATACACCGGTCGCTGAGATCCGCCGTGTCTTCACGGGCCCCGATGGAACGGTGATCTATCTGGGCGAGGCTACCTATCGCGGCGACTACATCCATCTCGAAATGGACCTTAAACCGTGAAGTTCAAGGTTGAAGTCCAGCCATGCAACGGCGTTTGGAGCCCGTTTGGGAAATCAGGATGGGCATTCGGGCAGATCAGAATGCCACCCACCGCGACACCCATCAGCTTCAGCCGATCAAAAAGCGCTGAGGAAGGCTTCGACCTCAGCATATCGCGCGACATCAGCACGGCCGTGGGTGAGGACGAGATTGATCTATCAGCAACGCAGCGCGAACTCGTGCAGATCCGGAAACAGATCCGGGGCGAAACATCGCTGCACAATGCCGTCTTGAAATAACTGGGGCTTTCTCAGTTGCTGCGCGGAGAAGGAGCACCCGCACCTCCGAATGCCCCCCAAACGGACACAATGCCAACACAAGCAAAAGCCCCGCTGGCGAGGGCCAAGCAGGGCTTTGCATAAGCATAGGTATTTGGTTGCGGGGGCCAGATTTGAACTGACGACCTTCAGGTTATGAGCCTGACGAGCTACCGGGCTGCTCCACCCCGCGCCAAACGGACTGCCGAAAGGCAGAAATGAAAAAAGCGGCGCATCCGCGCCGCGCTGTCATCATCGTGATATCGGAATTGTTCTTGGCAAGCTTGGCAGCGACCTACTCTCCCAGGCCTTGAGACATAGTACCATCGGCGCTGCAGCGCTTAACGGCCGAGTTCGGGATGGGATCGGGTTTTTTCGCTGCGCAAAAGCCACCAAGCTGGCAAAGAACAAGAAGCAAGCTGTTATCTATTCATTACCGCCCAAACGGGCATGGGTAATGGGAACGATCAAGTCTATCGAACGATTAGTACCGGTAAGCTAAACACATCACTGCGCTTACACACCCGGCCTATCAACGTGGTCGTCTTCCACGGTTCTCAAGGGAATGCTCGTTTTGAGGTGGGTTTCCCGCTTAGATGCATTCAGCGGTTATCCCGTCCAAACATAGCTACCCTGCACTGCGACTGGCGTCACAACAGGTCCACCAGAGGTCTGTTCATCCCGGTCCTCTCGTACTAGGGACAAATCCTCTCAACATTCCTACACCCACGGCAGATAGGGACCGAACTGTCTCACGACGTTCTGAACCCAACTCACGTACCACTTTAATTGGCGAACAGCCAAACCCTTGGGACCTTCTCCAGCCCCAGGATGTGATGAGTCGACATCGAGGTGCCAAACACTGCCGTCGATATGGACTCTTGGGCAGTATCAGCCTGTTATCCCCGGCGTACCTTTTATCCGTTGAGCGATGGCCCTTCCACGAGGGACCACCGGATCACTATGGCCGTGTTTCCACTCTGCTCGACTTGTCAGTCTCACAGTCAGGCAGGCTTATGCCATTGCACTCGACGAGCGATTTCCGACCGCTCTGAGCCTACCTTCGCACGCCTCCGTTACTCTTTGGGAGGCGACCGCCCCAGTCAAACTACCCACCATGCATTGTCCCGGCCCCTGATTCCGGGGGCGCGGTTAGACATCCATGTAGATAAGGGTGGTATTTCAAGGATGACTCCACCCGAGCTGGCGCCCGGGCTTCAAAGTCTACCACCTATCCTACACATGCCGACACGAATGCCAATGCAAAGCTATAGTAAAGGTGCACGGGGTCTTTCCGTCTGACCGCAGGAACCCCGCATCTTCACGGGGAATTCAATTTCACTGAGTCTACGTTGGAGACAGCGGGGAAGTCGTTACGCCATTCGTGCAGGTCGGAACTTACCCGACAAGGAATTTCGCTACCTTAGGACCGTTATAGTTACGGCCGCCGTTTACCGGGGCTTCGATTCAAGGCTTGCACCTCTCCTCTTAACCTTCCGGCACCGGGCAGGCGTCAGACCCTATACGTCGTCTTGCGACTTCGCAGAGCCCTGTGTTTTAGGTAAACAGTCGCCACCCCCTGGTCTGTGCCCCTCGCCCCTGGTTGCCCAGAGACAAGGCCTCCTTATTCCGAAGTTACGGAGGTAATTTGCCGAGTTCCTTCAACGTAGTTCTCTCAAGCGCCTTGGTATACTCTACCAGTCCACCTGTGTCGGTTTAGGGTACGGTCTGATGTGGGGGCTATTTCCTGGGACCCGGAAGCCGCCCGGTCAATCCAATAAGACCGAACGACGGTAAGGATCCGTCACCACCCACTGGCTCACGAATATTTACGTGATTCCCATCGACTACGCCTTTCGGCCTCGCCTTAGGGACCGGCTGACCCTGCGCAGATTAGCTTTACGCAGGAACCCTTGGACTTACGGCGAAAGTGTCTCTCACACTTTTTCGCGTTACTCATGTCAGCATTCGCACTTCCGATACCTCCAGCGGCCCTCACGGGTCCGCC